>JAEEGJ010011258.1_pt1 | contig 22793 bp, 19 predicted proteins | sample 8958761 | NCBI WGS metagenome assembly JAEEGJ01 (sample SAMN16246546, study PRJNA631951) | gut metagenome | biome: gut microbiome; feature: rumen; material: RS-attached | host: Bos | place: Iran: Karaj | collected 2018-10 | reverse complement strand
GTCAATACCATACTTCTTGTTGAACTTGTCAATACGTCCACGAGCCTGTGTAGCTTTCTGCTGGCCTGTGTAGAATGGATGACACTTAGAACAGATTTCCACGTGAATGTTTTCCTTAGTAGAACCTGTTGTGAATGTGTTACCGCAGTTGCAAGTAACTGTAGCCTGATAATAATCTGGATGGATACCCTGTCTCATTTAATTCACCTCTCATTTAATAATGTTTACAATTTCCAACTGTAAAAGAAGACAACTTAATATAATCAAATTGTCGGGGTACGTGCTAAAAAAGCACGAATCATACTGTCTAAATGCGAGGCCCTCGCATTTCATCCCGATTAACAGCTCTATAACTATAACACGCCAAAAGCTAAAAATCAAGTGTAAAATTAGTTACTATTCACATTTTAAAACTAGATTAAAAGGCACCAGCCCCAACCCCTGTGAGATAAATGAATTTGAGCAAAATAATTGCTTCTCTTGATGCTACAATGTAGCTTTAGGTGAGTGTACTTTCATTGGTGTTGCACTTTGAAGCAACTGTTTTTTCTACACTGACACTTTAAGTTTTATTTGATCTTCTAGCATATTCTTGAATAATTGTGCTCAGACTTCATTCACTAAGTAAAATCAAAAGCAGGTTTTTGTAGATTTAAGTACCGGCTTCAAGCTCAGTCCATTTCACCATCAGCCTTGTGCTGCCGTCCGTGGCAGCACATACTTAAATTCTACAAAACCTGCTTTAAGATTTTACTAAGTTCATTACAATTCGCACAATTATCTCAAGAATATGCCATAAGATTCATTCTATAATTATAGTGTGTCAGTGTAGAAAAAACTGTTGCAAAAAGTGCAACGAATTGAAAGCACACTCATAATAAAAAAGCTACATGTAGCATTTTAGAGAAGCGTTATTTTATGAGTGAATTTATCTCACAGGGACTGGGGCTGGTGCCTTTTAAAATATAAATAACAAGTGTGAATAGTAACTAATATTGTTAAACCATTTTGCTTTCATAATCCTGTAACTCATGAAAAATATTGTCTATAATTGCAGTATCTCCATCAATTCTAAACATCATAAAATAATCATGGGTCAAGAAATTTATTCTTTTGTATCCGCCTTCCTTTAAAAGAGGATTGTCGCAGTACTTCAAACTTCCCGCAGTCATTGATAAAATCTTCTTAGTTTCCTCAAAATCGTTTAATACATTTGTTGCAGCCTGTACACTTTTCTTTACAAACAAAAGATATCTTATAAAACCATCAAGATCTTCCTCAGCATCTACAGTCATCACAACTTTATAATCCATATTTAGACCTCATATCAAGCACGACATCATCGGCATTTTTTAACAAGCCCTCTTCAGCATGTTTTCTTGATGCATCCAATTTTTCAATTATTTTTTCTTCAGACAATGCTACATATGGATTAGCAGTTCTTTTTTTTATTTCAAAAGGAAAACCATTAGCTGCTACAGCCTGAGCAAGAAACATTCTTATAGCAGAAGTAGTATCAATACCAAGTTCTTTGAAAAGTGCATCAGATTTATTCTTCAAATCATCATCAACTCTTATCTGTATTGTAGCTGACATAATAATCCCTCCTCATGTTTTCTCATTACATTATACTGCCATCTCATTACATTTGCAATGCATCAGCATTACTTAAGACATTAGTATATCCATAATCGACATGTATACGTCCTCAGAGCGCACTTTCCAATTGTTGCACAAGGTTTCGGCTTGCTGCTTGGTGGCAACATGGAAACTAATGTCTAGAGATGGCACATCGTTTTCGGTTATGCGAAGCTGAACCACATAACCGCCTCGATCTGCCTTGAAATAGGTTGCTCGGTATGAGTTTTCCTCCTTCATGGTGATTGAATTAACCTTGAGATATTTATTAATGTCCTTGGAAAGAGGTGGTGTAATCTTTTCTTTAAAAAGCTCTAGCGTCTTCTTTCCTTCATCTGTAATTGAATAGGTTGTATTGTTATGGGTCGTTGATGAAACAATCAGTCCTGCCTCTTCATCATCGCTGATTGCCTGCTGGGCCGTGAAATAATCCGTCAAATCTCCCTCTAGGAAGAAATCTGTAATTTGACTATTGCTAAGAGGAAATCCACTCCGCTTAAGTAATTCTAGTATCGTAATCTTGTAAATTAAATTTGGCTCTGCCATGGTGTATCTCCTTTATTCTCAACATAAAGATACTCGAACTAGCTATATTATTCAAAAGGTACTGCGAAGCGGCCAGCACTTAGCAAAGCAAAGCTGAGCTTAGTACTGCTGCCAGCTGAGGGTAGCGCAAGCGTGCCTGTGAATAATGTAGCTAATCCGAGTATCTGTAGGTTTTTGTAGGATTAGGATTTATCCAAAAAGTAGTCTAGTACGATTTATACTACCCTAGCGCTTTAATTGCGTTTGCAACAGCTACTGGTACCCTAGGGTCAAAAGCCTCCGGCAAAATAAATTCATCGCAAAGCTGCTCTTCAGAAACAAGATTTGCAATTGTCTCGGCAGCTGCAAGCTTCATTTCTTCTGTGATAGCTGTAGCACGGCACTCTAACGCACCTCTGAAAATACCTGGGAAAGCAACAACGTTGTTTACCTGATTAGGGAAATCAGAACGGCCAGTACCAACTACTCTTGCACCAGCAGCCTTTGCCTCATCAGGCATAATCTCAGGTGTAGGATTTGCCATAGCAAAAAGGATTGAATCCTTTGCCATTGATGCAACCATCTCCTTTGAAACGATACCTGGCGCTGAAACTCCAACAAAGATATCTGCACCAACCAGCGCATCTGCAAGTGTACCAGTCTTGCGAGAAAGGTTTGTAACCTCTGTCATCTCCTTTTGCATCCAATTCAAGTCTGGATAATCAGGACCGATGATACCCTGACGGTCACACATTGTGACATCCTTGAAGCCGTATCTAAGAAGAAGCTTTGTAATGGCAACACCAGCTGAGCCTGCGCCGTTTACAACAACCTTACAAGCTTCTTTGTCTTTTCCAACAACCTTTAATCCATTGATGATACCAGCTAAAACAACGATTGCTGTACCGTGCTGATCATCATGGAATACAGGAATATCAAGTTCTTTTTTGAGTCGCTCTTCGATTTCAAAACATCTTGGGGCCGAAATATCCTCAAGATTGATTCCACCGAAGGTAGGTGCAATCGCCTTGACCGCTGCAACTATTTCGTCTGGATCTTGAGTATCTAAAACGATAGGGAATGCGTTGACACCACCAAACTCTTTGAATAAAACGCATTTACCTTCCATAACAGGCATTGCTGCAAGAGGACCAATGTTTCCAAGTCCAAGCACCGCCGAACCGTCAGATACAACTGCTACTGTGTTAGCCTTTAAAGTGTAGTTGTAAGCCTGCTCGCCATCTTCGGCGATGATGCGACATGGAGCCGCCACACCTGGTGTGTATGCGATTGATAAATCCTCTCTATTCTTAACTGGTGCTTTCGAAACGGTCTCGATTTTGCCGTTCCATTGCTTGTGTAAAAATACCGCTGTTTCGTCTACTGATGCCATAATCTAGCTTCCCTTCTATAAATATTTATCTTAAATAACACGTTTTCTAATAATCATATCTATGTAATCATCGTTGTTCTTGGTGTGTGCAAACATATGCAAGATAGTCTCAACCGCATCCTCTCTGCGTGCACCGTTGATAGCTTTTCGCATGATTTCCATAGCGTCTAATTCCTTCTGTGAAAGAAGAAGATCCTCGCGACGTGTACCAGAGCCAGTAATATCTACCGCTGGGAATATTCTCTTTTCTGAGAGCTTTCTATCGAGGATAAGTTCCATGTTACCTGTACCCTTGAATTCCTCGAATACAACGTCATCCATCTTTGAACCAGTCTCTACTAGTGCAGTTGCAAGAATAGTAAGCGAACCGCCCTCGCGCATGTTTCTAGCAGCACCAAAAAATTTCTTTGGCATGTGAAGAGCTGCTGGATCAAGACCACCTGAAAGTGTTCGACCTGATGGCTGAACTGTAAGGTTGTAGGCGCGTGCAAGTCTTGTGATTGAATCAAGAAGAATCATAACATCCTGACCATGCTCGACAAGTCTCTTGGCTCTCTCGATAACCATCTCAGAAACACGCTTGTGGTGCTCTGGACTCTCATCGAATGTAGAATATATAACCTCAACATTTCTGCTGTTGCGCATGGTGTCCTTCATATCTGTAACTTCCTCAGGACGCTCGTCGATAAGCAGAATGATAAGATGCATATCTGGGTGTGAATAATTTACCGATGTTGCAATCTCTTTAAGAAGTGTTGTCTTACCAGCCTTAGGCTGAGAAACAATCATACCACGCTGTCCCTTTCCTATTGGGCTAACCAAATCTACGATACGCATTGCAACAGAGCTGCGCTGACGCTCAAGACGGATTCTCTCATTAGGGAATACAGGTGTAAGATCTTCAAAATTTGGACGCTTCGTTGCAGCATCTGGTGAATAGTTGTTGATTGTATCAATAATCATTAACGCTGCAAACTTGTCTGTGGGATTGTTGAAACGCTTTTTGCCGACGATGATATCGCCAGTCTTGAGATTGAACTTTTTGATTTGTGACTGAGATACGTATACATCTTCAGTACCAGGCATATAGTTGTCACAACGAATAAATCCGAAGCCATCACCCATAACCTCTAAGATACCCTTTGCAGGGATAAGTCCATCGGTAGGGATATCGTTATGCGCTGTTTTCTTTTCTGTCTTTTCAGTATCTGCTTTATCTGCTTTAGCGGCAGCTTGTGCATCAATTTCGTCCTGCGCAAGCATTGCTTCTACTAATTCAGCTTTCTTCATAGAGGATGCGCCTTTAATTCCTCTAGCCTTAGCTAAATCCTTCAACACAGACGCTGCTAAACTCTCATATTTTTCTCTCATCTAAATCTCCTTAAAATAATAATAAATTCTTTCTTAACGTGGAATTAAAAGTCGAACCGACTATTGAATTAATCTTTGATGATAAAAGCATTATATACTCAAATTCGCTTCGTGTCCATAATAAAAAAACTTTTTATGCAAGTCGACTAATTTTTTCCTTAATTTTATCCTCGAAAAAGTTCTCCACCTGATTCATAGGAACCGGTGCAGCATAATTAAAACCTTGGATATATTCAAATCCAAGCTTTATAGAAAGCTCGGCCTGTGCGCCGTTTTCTACTCCCTCAACTAGAACTACCAAGCCGTGACTCTTAAACACATCAACCATGTTTTGAATTAATTGCAAAAGAATTGGATCATCCATTGATCTGTATAAAAGAGTCTTGTCAAATTTGATAGTCTTAAATGGCAGGCTAACAATCTTTTCAAGATTTGAATAGCCTGTACCAAAATCATCTAGATAGAAGTGAACGCCAGCTGCATTGAACTCTTCCATGTTGTGAGCGATAGCATCCATCTCATCTGTAGTCATGGTTTCTGTCATTTCTAGACGAATCTTGCTGCAGGATACACCGTTCTTTTTGATGATGGCAAGCAGCTCATCGTGAAGATTGTAGTCCATGAATTCTGATAGAGACACATTGACTGATACCGCATCAAATACATAGTAGTCTTGTATTTCGTATATTTTGCGACAAACCTTATTCAGAATTATTCTCGTAAGGGCGTGGACACATCCCACTCTCTCTGCTAGAGGAATGAAAATATCCGGCGCAATAATTTGACCGTTCACATCGAGACGCATCAACGCCTCGGCATTATGATAGTTATTATTTTTGACATCGTATATTGGCTGAACATAGACAATTACTCTAGGGTCGAATAAATCATCCTTATTTCGAATATCTACAATGACCCGCTCGATTTTGCGTTGTTCTACACAGAGGTTATAGTCCAAAATCGATGCCTCGTAATTGTTCTCCTTTTTCTTTGATGCTCGATCAAATAAGAAGTACATAAAAGCATCTAAGGTAACGGTATTTTCGATTTGAATGTTGTCCTTGACTACTATCATTTGATACTCAGGATTGTTTGAATACTCCCAACGTTCCATAGATTCATTTAGCTCTTTTTTGATAAACGCCAACGTCTCGCTTGTAGTAAGCTCAGTCTTGTTCTCAAAGATAATTCCATAGGTGTAGTTTCCTACATGGTAAACTCTAACCTCTTCGTTAAATCTCTCTAAAGCTCGGATTTCTTCAGAAATATACTTGTGTACACGATAGTTTATCTCTGCATTATCCACAATTTCCAAACGCGGAAGTTTCATGAAGATGGTGGTAAAACTCTTATTTTTACGAATCAGAGAAGTATAGTGTGAATCAAATGCCTGTTTATTTTGACAACCTGTAACCTCATCAAATGAATTGCTATGGAAAATTATAAAGCACATAATAAGCGGCAGCACGTAGGTGACGCTTAAGAAAACATAGTTAGGACGAAGTAGCTGGAATACTAACAACGCTGTCTCAAAAGGTATGAAAACATAAAGGAATTTCATAAGCACCTTTGGAATTCCCAAACAGTTTGCTGCAACAGAGCATATAACAAGCAACACATCTGCTAGCGCAAAGATTATATTTACTCCAAAAAGATTTGTGAATTGATATACTCCATCCTTTAACACGATATAGCCATCTGTAAAAAATATGCAGCCCACAACCAACAAGTAGCTTGCCGAAAACAGAATCGCAACCCTGTGTAAGTTTGTAAGATTCTCGCGTTGATCAAGGCTAAGCAGATGGATATAGCTGAAAATCAATAACAAAATAGCTAAATAGGATATGTAATAAACAAACACACACACTCTAAATAAGATACCTTCAGTTGTTGTAGTAAAGTGAATCAGCCAGATAACGGCAATGTGAAATACGATATTGACTATCGATAGGATTTGACCATAGAACACTACTGATAGGACGGCGGTTCTCTTTGGACGAGTAACCACCGTCAAATATAGCAATGCTATTGCGATTAATAAATCTATTCTCTCAGCCGCAATATTAAATCCATTTATACTCATATTTGTTGCCCCACATTTTGCTTATTCCTGTAGAGACTCCATAATAGGTGGAATTAGCTGCTTCTTACGTGAAACAACACCATCCAAAATGTAGCTTTCTACAGCAACAGGCATTCTAAATGCATCGGCAATTATTTTGTCAGCCTCCCCGCCAACGAATAGAAGCTCTGTTGATTCGTTCAGAATATCTGTGAGCATAACAAACACCGCATTAAGATCCGATGAGTTAAGCACAGTATTCATATAAATCTTCAAATCCTGCTTAATTGAATTAAGCTGCCCCTTTGAGATTGAACTAACCTGAGCAACACCAAATTTTATATCGCCGCTGGCAAAAACCTTGTAATCCTGATGGAATATCTGGTCTGCAGTGCGGTCTTTGAAATCACTAGCCGCCTCAAACATCGATGTGGCAAGCTCTGTGACATCGACACCAGCAATTTCTGCCAACTCCTTAGCACGGGCCTCGTCAGTTGGAGTACATGTTGGTGATCTAAACATAAGTGTATCAGAAAGTATAGCAGAACACAAAAGTCCAGCTATATTTTTGGGAATCTCTACCTCCTTCTCCTGGTACATCAATGAAATGATGGTGGCAGTAGATCCCAATGGCTGATTTCGGAAATAAATAGGCGATACTGTTTCAAGAGACCCCAGTCGGTGGTGGTCAATAATCTCTAGCACATCTGCCTGCTCAATTCCATCTACAGCCTGTGACTTTTCGTTGTGGTCTACAAGAATGACTTTCTTCTTTTGCATGTTTAAGAGAAGACGCCTTGAAACCATACCAACGTAGTGTCTGTTTTCGTCGAGAATTGGGAAATCTCGATGTCTAACAGTTCTCATTATATCTCTAACATCATCTACATAATCATCTAGTTCGAAGCTTACAATGTCTTCCCGCTTCATGAACTGTCTGATTGGCATCGACTGATGAATCAGTCTTGCTACTGTAAATGTATCATATTCTGTTGTAATTAGCACTACCTGATGTTCTTTTGCTCGCTTTTCTACCTCAGGATCCACTGTGCTTGCACCGCAAACCACCAAGCAACTACATCCAGATTCGATGCAGATTAGCTGACGAGCAGTGATGTTTCCAACTATGGCAAGGTCATCCCTATTGATATCCTCTTTAAGATCCTCCCGGTTGCTAGATGCAATAACAACTGAACCCTTAACAAAATATGCATGTGGATTTCCATATATAAGATTGCCGTTCAATGTGCTTATGATGTTGCTGTACTGGGTTCGAGCTCTTGAAAGGATGCTGTTATCGTAGATATCCATGTACGAATATGCGATATCACCGTTTACGATAACACCCTCTAGCTTGCCAGTCTTAGCAACAACCGGAAGAGTAACAACATCTCGGTCTATCATAAGCTCCCAAGCTTTCTTAAGGGATATATGACCATCAACGCCCTCCAGGCGTCGATATTCAATATCCATCAGTTGTGCTCCAACATCTTGAATCGTCTCTGGCTCAGGAATGTTGAAACGCTCTAAAACGTAGCGAGTCTCTTCGTTTAAAGGTCCTGCCTTTTTAGGTATAAAATTTTCCTTATCTGATAATGCGTTTTTCAAATGCGCATAAGCAATCGCTGCGCATATACTATCTGTGTCAGGGTTCTTGTGTCCGATAATATAAACCGAATTAGACATAATCCCTCCTAAAATCTCTTAAACTAATTATTGTTAAAAGATACCAAGAGAAAGAAGAAGTGATGCCGCTGAAACACCCATTGTAATTACAAGAAGAATGATTATAGCTGTCATAAGACCCTTGAGCGATGTGTAGTGGTCAAGGGCTCTCATAGCCTGTTCTTCACTGTTGTCGTGCTCTTTTAAAAGATCCTGAATCAAGCGATAAAGATGAACTGACTCAGAATGTGTCTTTTCAGAAAGCTCATTTTGGATTGTGTCCAAACCATCAGAAACACTTCTCAAAGTGTCCTGAAGATTTCTGTTATTGGCTTCATAGGATTCCTGGTTGTTGTTAACCTGACCCTTGATATCGAGTTCAAGCTGATCCATGTTGCTTTTGACAACCTGCATCATTCTGTCAACCTGAGTCTCAACATCGGCCACAAGACCATCAGCCTCCTGCTGCTTTCTGTTGAGCTCATCCTGAAGCTTAACATTGATAGCTTCCTTCTCACGAACGAGTGCTTCTAATTCCGCAGCCTTGTGCTCCTTCTGCGTAATAAGCAGCTGAAGCTGAGTTGCTTTGTCGCGGAAAGCATCGATTTGCGAAATAAGCAAATCCTCTCCCTCATTGATACCGATTCCCTCTACATTAATGTTGTCCATAGCATTCTCCTTTTTTAGAAAGTGAATTTGTCAGCGAAGTACGCATCTAAATCTGCAATAGCAATACGCTCCTGCTCCATTGAATCACGGTGGCGAACTGTTACCATGTGGTCTTCCTCTGAATCAAAGTCGTAGGTAATGCAGAATGGTGTTCCGATTTCGTCCATACGACGATATCTCTTACCGATTGTACCTCTGTCATCAAACTCGCAATTATATTTCTTAGAAAGCTCATCGAATACCTTCTCTGCGCCTTCATTGAGTTTCTTAGAAAGTGGAAGCACGCCAATCTTAACTGGTGCAAGTGCTGGATGGAAACGGAGAACTGTACGAACATCGCTCTTTCCATCTTTACCAACCTCTTCCTCGTCGTATGCTGCACAAAGGAATGCAAGAACCACACGATCTGCACCAAGAGATGGCTCAATAACGTATGGTAAGTATTTTTCGTTGGTCTCATCATCGAAGTAAGTGAGATCCTGACCTGATACGTTCTGATGCTGTGTGAGATCGTAGTCGGTACGGCTAGCAATACCCCAAAGCTCACCCCATCCAAATGGGAATAAGAACTCAATATCAGTTGTACCTGTTGAGTAGAAAGAAAGCTCCTCTGGATCGTGGTCACGAAGACGCATCTCATCTTCCTTCATGCCAAGAGAAAGCAACCAATCGCGGCAAAAGCCTCTCCAATATTGGAACCACTCATCCTGTGTGCCAGGCTTGCAGAAGAACTCAAGCTCCATTTGCTCGAACTCGCGTGTACGGAATGTAAAGTTACCAGGTGTAATCTCGTTACGGAAGGATTTACCAATCTGGCCGATACCAAATGGCACCTTCTTGCGAGATGTACGCTGAACATTTTTGAAGTTGACAAAAATACCTTGCGCTGTCTCTGGACGAAGGTAAACTGTGTTTTTGGCGTCCTCAGTAACACCCTGGAAAGTCTTGAACATAAGGTTGAACTCTCGGATGTCGGTGAAGTTGTGCTTGCCACATGTAGGACAAGGTATGTTGTTGCTGTCGATGAATTCCTTCATCTCTTCCTTGCTCCAGCCGTCAACAGATGACTTGAGCTCGATATTGTTTTCTGCAGCAAAATCTTCGATAATCTTGTCTGCTCTAAATCTCTCGTGACATTCCTTACAATCCATAAGTGGATCAGAAAAAGAACCAAGGTGACCAGATGCAATCCAGGTCTGTGGATTCATAAGGATGGCACAGTCAACGCCAACATTGTATTTGTTTTCCTGAACGAATTTCTGCCACCAAGCTTTTTTAACATTATTCTTAAGCTCTACACCTAAGTTACCGTAATCCCAAGTATTTGCAAGACCACCATAGATTTCAGAGCCCGCATATACAAAGCCTCTTGCCTTGGCAAGTGCAATAATTTTGTCCATTGATTTTTCCATGTCATATTTCCTCTCGTATATATTATTTATAAATGATGTACACTGTTTCAGTGGCATCTTCATTTCCATCAGCTGGTGCGATTTTAACAGTATTAGAATCGACTATCTGTGTCGATGATTCTGATACGTATTCGATTGTACCAGGCACAACTACCGTGCAGTTTTCATTGATAATCGCAACCTTTTTACCTGCAAAGAGTGATTCAGTATCTATAACTTGCCCGACTCCCTTTTTGCCGTCCTTTACCTCAGAAAAAACATCTGCAAACTTGCAGCCATCATCAACTGCCTTTTCATAGGTGCCTGCATAGGTTTTGTATGAAGTAAACTTTGAATAAACCTTTGCGTTTTTATAGGTGGATTTGATGTATGCCTTGTTGTTTTTGACCTTGACCTTGTCCAGGGATACAACATCCTTTTTGCTTTTCTTGTTGAACTTTTCAACCAAGTCCTCTGAATAATCCTCTAAATCTGACTTGGAATATGTATCAGTATCAAAATCTATGACTTCTTCAAAAACCACTTGCCCATCATCATTAAATGTAATGGTAGTAGTATCTGCTGCCTTACTTGAGAATATGCTGCCAAATAGCTTTACCAAAAGTGTTATTATAACCGCAAGTACAAGCACGATTGCTGCCGCTAATATGGCTCTGTTTCGCATAACCTCGCGCTCTCTGCGTTTCCTTCTGGCTTCTTGAAGTTCTCTAGCTGCCACCCCGTTCTTTTTGGGAGAAGCTGTGCTCTGTCTAAGCTTGGAGCCTAGATGCCTGCTTCTCATACCAGAAACGGTACTCCTGGGTCTCTTCTGTGTCATAAAAATTCCTCGCTCTTATATTTATGCGCTCTATAGTTTAATCTATATGCCGCCAAAATTCTAGTAAATTCTTCTTCTGTTTCCTTATTCAACACAAAAGTATACAACTTATCCAGCTTAGATGAAACTATATATTGCATTGTAAACAGTGTAGAATTGCTGATTTCTGTGCCGGATTCATCCTTGGCGCAATCCCCGCAGAGCATGCCATGCTTTTTAACTGAGAAAACCTTGAGATTTTCTTTTTTGCCACACCCCATGCAGGAGAATACGTTTGGATATTCACCATCGATAACCCATGTCTTGAGGTCGTAGATATTTCTGAGGAGTCTTAAGCTAAATTTACCTGACTCAAGAGCCTTAAGGCTTTGATACAATAACCCGAGTCTCACTCGCTCATCAACGCCTTCAACTGATAAGAAATCCGCCACCTCCAAAAAGTAGGAACCAAGACAAACCTTTTCGTAGTCTGTAACTAAATCTCTGAAATAATTGCTGATGTTGGCTTTACTAATGTGGTAAGAATTTCTGCCCTGATATGCCTCGAAGGTGCCAAAGCAAAATGGTGAACAGGCTGCAACAAGCGGATTATTGGGACGCCTTGCCCCCTTGGCAAAAGCTGTAACTCTGCCGTCCTCCTTGGTGAGCAATACCAAGCGCTTGTCGAACTCGCCTACATCAGAGCTAGATAATACAATTCCCGTAAGACTAACTAGTCCCATTTATCAAATATCCTCTTTTTTGTATCCAAAATTCTTGAGTTCGTAATCGCTCTCTCGCCAATCCTTCTTGACCTTAACAAATAGCTTAAGGTTGACTTTGGCCTCTAAGAGCTTTTCGATTTCATAGCGGGCGTTGGTTCCAATCTTTTTAATCATGGCTCCGCCCTTTCCTATAATAATACCCTTATGAGAATTCTTTTCACAGATGATTGTTGCTTCGATATCCCACATAGGCTTTTTTCCTGGTCTTTCTTTCATGCTATCAATCAGGATTGCGATACCGTGAGGCACCTCATCGCTAAGAGCATGGAGTGACTTTTCGCGGATAATTTCTGATGTGATTTCACGAAGAGTCTGATTGGTGACTGTATCTTCGTCGTAAAATGCCGGTCCTTCCGGAAGGTGCTTGAACATTGTTGCAAGCAAATCATCACATCCATCACCATGAAGTGCTGATACAGGAACAACCTCTATAAAATCACACAAATCCTTGAAGGCTTGGATTGTTTCGCCAACCTTGGCGCCATCCGCCATATCAATTTTGTTGATTACAAGAATGACTGGTGCTTCTGCAGTAGCAAGAAGCTCGGCGATTTTTTTGTCACCTGCTCCAACCTTGGTATCAGGTTCGATTAACCAAAGAATCAAATCAACCTCGTTGATAGTGCTCTTGGCCGCTGACATCATATATTCTCCAAGCTTGTTCTTGGCTTGGTGCATACCTGGTGTATCAAGGAATACAATCTGCCCTACGTTTTCATCTGTGTAAACTGTCTGTATTCGATTTCTTGTTGTCTGTGGCTTGTTACTAGTGATGGCTATCTTTTGCCCTATGATATGGTTCATTAAGGTGCTCTTGCCCACATTAGGGCGACCAACTATAGTTACAAAGCCTGATTTAAAATCTTTATTCACTATAATACCTCTAGTCCGCTAGTTACGCTCTCAAGCCTGAGATATTACTTCCGGTGACTAACACGTCACCTACAGTAACACTCAGAGCTTGATAGCTACTAGCTCACTTATACAATTCAAATATTCTGTACTATCTCAAATTCACTTTTAGCCACTTGATACCTACAGACCACCTATACTATCAAATATTCTGTGCTATCTCAAATTCGTTTCAGCCACTTGATAGCTACTAGCTCACTTAACTAATAATATGAATTCTTTTTTTATGCTGTAATTGAGAATCCTAATACAGGTTCTCAACTACGGTGAATAGGTCACGGTTGGCCTCTATTGCGTCTTCGTTGCCTACTACGCAAAGATAACCTTGGGACATTGCGGCGTCCACAGGATCTGCGAGCCTACGAATGTCCTCGACGGTTGCATCCAATACCTGACTTCTAGTTTTTTGAATGTCCTCATAGGTGATGCCCGAAAGATATGCATTCAAGCCACGAAGTCCGCGTTGGAATGGAGTAAGCGGAGTGTCCATACCGCTGATTGTTCCAATGACATATTTGGTCATGTCTCGCTCGTCTGCATCGAAGCTGCGCAGATAATCACCTGTCTTTTTAAATACATCTATTGTCTCAGTAAGATTTGGATCTCGATAAGAAACAAACACTAAGTCGCCTTGGCGACCTGCATTCATGCTACAGCCATAGGCGCCGCCCTGAACTCGTACTTTAATCCAAAAGTAATCATAACCCAAGATTGTGTTAAGCAATCTAAAGCTGCCGTTGTAATCATAACCAGCTTCGATGAAATCTCCGGCCATGGCAACATACTGAATTTGAGAAGCATCTTTCAAGCCTTGCTTTAGTGGGTGTACAACAAAGGGTTCCTCCTCGCCGAAGGAAAGCTTTTCCTTATATAAGAGCGGCTTCATCTCCCTCAAAAGCTGACGAGCCTGATTTAGAACTTCTCCCTTTCCTGTGGATGAAACAATCAATCTTTCGGCAGAAAATATAGCCTTGCATAGATTATTTAATCTAGCTATAACTTCTTCTTTCCTGTCTTCAAAATTCGCTTCTAAGGCTTCAAGAAATCTGTAAAAACCAAGACCAGAAGACATATCGCTTATCAAGGCTTTTTTAGAAAAACCACTTCGAGCTCTTGTGGCCGCAACAACATTTCCTCTTGAATTAAAGCTTGATTCCAAGTGAGACATTTCTGCAACAATCAGCTCCTTCAAACGTTTATCATCTGAGAAATCTGTATTTAAGAGCATCTCTAGAATCAAATCCTTAGCCGCATCCGCCTCGTCATATATGAATTTTGCACGCACATCAAAAGTGATTTTGCACTCATCGTGAGTACCAAAAACCTCGTTGACTACAGTGTTGGTTGTGATGCCACCAGTGTGGAGATATATCTCGTTGGTGAAATCGTTGTATGAATAGTTCTTGGTGTTCATCAACCCAATAAAGCGCTCTAGCATTGAAACATAAGGAATGTCACTAATTGAGACTTCGGTGATGTCAAACACCATATTAAAGTAGTGAATTCCATTGGTGCTCACTTTGTGATGAAGAATTGTTGTGCCATCTTCGTCATATACTTCCAAATCGATAGGTCTTGCCTCGCGAGTAAGATCTGAGCGTTTGAGAAGTGGAATCTTTGCCAAATCCTCCTTTGAGCTTGGAGTCTGTTGGTATTCCTTTAGATAAGCAGTGTGCTCCACAATCTCCTGTATCTCCTCCTTAGATAGCTTTGATTTGTAATCAGCAAGCTTGGCCTTGAGAGCCTCATCATCTGCGGTAGTCATGCCCTGCTTTGGTCTAAGGGTAACTATGGACTTGTGATTGTTTGAAAGGATGTAAACATCCGCAATATAATCGAAAAAGCCATTTTTAACTCTAGATTTAATTTTGTCATAAACCTCAATAGCATGTAGGTGTAAGAACGGTTGACTCTTGTCGTATAGCCAACTATCCAGAAGCTGAAGACCTATAATGAGACCTTTTGGAACGCTTCCAAAATCAAGCTCGCGAGCCCTGAATTGCTCGCCATTTATTGATGCATAAAGGGTCTTGTGGTCGATGCCCTTTTTGATTTCTTCTCTAAGAGTGTTCTCGATTATTTCGACAAATTTGTCCTGATCCGCTTCATTGGCGCCCTTTGCTACTATAGAAAAATACATTTGACGCTGTGAAGACTCCAACGAACACTCTACATCTTCTGCAATATTGGCATCTATCAACGCCTGATAAAGCGGCGCGCCGGGCGCGGATACAAGAGCATAGTTTAGGATATCAAAGGCTCTATACATATTTGGATCTAACACGTCGCCAATACAAACATTGTATGAAAGATAAGCATTATTTTTCACATCCTGGTCGGCAGCTATTGGATAATCAATAATTTTGACTACCGGCTTATCAAAGGGCTGCTGCATATTTATTTCAGAATCCACCTCGAGATAGTCGTAGTGGCGGAGATATTTGTCATCAAAATAATTAAGTAACTCATCTATATCAACATCACCGTAGATATAGATGTATGAGTTGCTAGGATGATAATATTTGCTGTGAAACGCCAAGAAATCTTCGTAGGTAAGAGATGGGATTACCTTTGGGTCGCCGCCTGATTCGATTGAGTATGTTGTATCAGGGAACAGGGAATTGAGAATCTGGCGTGATAACACATCATCAGGTGATGAGTAGGCGCCCTTCATCTCGTTGTACACAACACCATTGATAGTCAAATCGCTATCAGGGTATTCCATCTCGTAGTGCCAACCCTCCTGCTCGAAAATCTCACGATATTTGTAGATGTTTGGATGAAAAACAGCATCCATATATACATCTATAAGATTCTTGTAATCTGTGTCATTGGTGCTGGCAATGGGATATACAGTTTTGTCTGGATATGTCATTGCATTTAGGAATGTGTTGAGACTCCCCTTTACAAGCTCAACAAATGGATCTTTTACAGGGTATTTGTCTGAACCACAAAGAACAGTGTGCTCCACAATGTGAGCAACACCAGTAGAATCCTTTGGTGGTGTTCGGAATCCTATATAGAAAACCTTGTTATTGTCATCGTTTGATATAAAACATATTCTGGCTTTAGTCTTCTTGTGCTCGAAAATGAAACCAAGAGAATCAAGCCCTTCTAACTTTTCTTCTTTGAGTAACTCGTATGCCTTGTTCATGGTTGGGTCTTACCTCTTTTTAAGAATTCTTTATATGTACGTCTAGTTGGTTGAAGCAAATTTCGATACCTTGTTTATCAAATCGTTCTTTAATTTCTTCTAATACTGCCCATTTAGTAGGCCAGAAGTATTCTGTCTCAACCCAAAAACGCAAGCCAATTTGAACAGCACTGTCTCCAAGCTCAGCTACAAACACTTTGATTGGCTCAGATGTAATCAAATGATCTTGCTGCTCTGCAATTTTCAGCATGATATCTTTGGCTTTTTTGATATCGGAATCATAGCTAATGCCAACTGTCTCGTTGAACATCCTTCTAGTGATAGATGTGTTGTTGGTTAGAGATGTTGCAGACAGCTTACCGTTTGGTATCTGAACCAAACGACCGTCAACCATCTTTAAAGTAGTGTAAATAATGTTGATTCGTACAACGGTCCCCTCTTGATTGGTGCCATGCTCGATGATATAGTCCCCCACCTTGAACGGACGCATCAAAAGAATGAGAACGCCACCTGCAAAATTTGATAATGCACCTTGCAGAGCAAGACCGATGGTGACACCAAGTCCAGCGACCGCTGCAGATATAGATGTGGTTGTAACACCAAACAATCCTAAAATAATAGTCAAAAGGATAATGGATAAAATCCATTTTAGAACCGATTCAAGAAATGTTTCCACACCTGGATCGATATTTTTAAGCGACATAGCCTTATGGAACACCTTGATAATTCCCTTTATAATACGTGTTCCGATAAAGAGCACAACTAGAGCTAAGAATGCGCACCACAAAAAGCTCCAAAACTTAGGAATTAGTTTGTCTATCTGCTGCTGCAGAATGCCTTTTTGAATGTCCTCGACAATCGCATCAGGTGTAACTGTTTCAACTGAATCCATATCGTCCTCCCGTACTTTACAATCCGTTTAATTATATCATACACGATGGTAAAAAAACACCTTCCAAGGGGGATAAAGTTAGGTGTAGCAAACCTTTTGAATCATTGTTTTTATTGTGTGCGAAATAGGCGGTAGCTATCGCTACCGCCTATGATTAGTTGTAGATTCTTTGTCAAAAAAATCAATAATTTTGTATACTATTAACTTCCAGCTTTTTCTTAATCATTGCGACAATCATCAAGAAAAAGAACCAATAATTTCGATAGCGCCATGGACCTGTTTCTACAACATAGTAGATATTTATTGTAACAAGCATCGAAAAAAGCATGTAATCAATGCTGTTGCATTCTTTGCGCGCTATGAGTTTAATCCCATAGGCCAATCCAGTTAATCTAAAAGCCAATAAAAGCATATATATGAAAGTATCATACTCCTTGGAAAACAGAAGACATACGTTATGAGGGATTCCATATTCATCTGATGGTACCATCCAACCACCAGTAGGTTTAGAAAAGCTTAACGACAATCCTTCTTTTATAGTTTTAAAACGTATGTTATTAAATATCCCACCGTCGCGTCCCCAGATAGTACCGGCATAATAATCCCTAAAACCAAAAAAATTGCTAGCTTTTAGTATAGTCACTATAAGTCCAGTAGAAACTACCGCAACCGCTATGATAGTAATAGTTCTTTTTAACCACTTAGGGATTATATCATGATTTTTTATAAGATAAATAATGGTCATTAGTGCTAGGGTCATAAACTGCAGCAACAACGCCAATCTTCCCCCCGCAAGTATATTGTCAACTACAACTATCCCTGCATTTAAAGCTAATATAATGATTGATAAAATCTTATTTTTTTTGAAACTAATCAGTGCAAAGAAAATCAAACTTCCGGTAAGAATAAAATCAAAAACAAACAGCGTTCTTGAAGTGTTTTGGCCCGTAAAAAACTCGCTCCATGTTCCCCACGAAAGACCATCACCGCTAATTTCTTCGGCTGTGCCTTTGTAGTTCCCATAATTTAAGAGCCCTTGAATATAGAGCCCAACAAGCATTGAGGCGACAACAATAAATATCTTTTTATCAAGATTTTCTTTATTGTCACCAACAACATATTTGCCAAAAAGATATGCACCTAGCCACACAGCTGTGGTATACCAAGTTGTATCTATATCAGCATGTAAATCAATTTCGGCTGTGATAATCCCTGCAGCCGCAATAAATAAATATGCCAAATCCCATCTTAGTTTATGTTCTATTGCGGTTCCAATTATCGTAAATGCGATAAGAATAGCAATAACTCTTTCATATCTCAGTGCTTGAAACATTAATGAGTATATAAATACAAAAACACATGATAAGACGAATACAATATTGGGTACAGTTAGATGCTTCTTTAATGTTGTCATTATTCTAGTCTTCCTTCCTTTGATTTATTGAGTTTATTACTCCTCCAAAAACTCGATCTACAGTAATAGATTTCAAGCATTCTTTTTTATATTCGCAGCCACGGATGTTGCATGGGCGACACTTAACATTTTTATTCTCATACGTATACACGTTAGCTTCTGAATATGGCTTTGCTAATTCCGGAAGTACCGGTCCAAAGATTACATGGACATCAATTCCATATGCAGCCGCAATATGCCCAGCACTACTATCATTGCAAATCATTATGTCGCAGATAGCAACACGCTGGATATACGTTTTGATATCTTCAGAAACAAAAACACAAGCCTCCTTGATGTCTTCTAAATCCCTTTTAAGTTTGCCATATAAAATGGAATCATTATCATCTACAAAAAGAATGAATCGAGCCTTTTGAACTTCATTGTGTATGCGATATATTAGTCTAGAAAATCCATCCCACTCTTTAAGTTCTAAGGAAGCGGAAGGATGCACTCCCACCAAATAGCAATCAGCCAAATCATTCGCCAAAACAAATATGTTATTATCTACAACTTGCCACTTTGATAAACTTAGCCTAGGAACAACTTTTTTACCATCGCCTTTGCACCCAAGTCTATCAAGAAAATACATTTTCTCATCAATCATATGGGTAATATCCACATTCTCATCTACTGGATCTGTTAACATATAAGCTCCGCCAGTATGCGTATACCCCGCCTTTCTTTTTGATTTTAAAAAATGCATTAAGTAGATATCTCGCAAATCACCTCTTGGTTCAAGGGCTATATCAAAGTTAGTTCGTCTACATTTTTGTATTGTAACCATCGCCTCAACAAAATCGCGCAACACATGATGTCTAGTAGAAAACCATCTTCGATCCGAGGTTATGAACACATCAACCAACCCCTGATTGCTCAATACATCTTCAGCTAAGTATCTACAAACAAGCGTAATTTTTGCTGATGGTGCATTCTCTCTAACAGCACATATAAAAGGTATTAGCATGACAATATCACCTATTGCATTGAAATCAATAATCAATATCTCTTTTGCATTTTTCCAATCAATAGGCTTTTTTATATGTTTTTCATGGATAAATTTTTCCAATATCCAATTGACATATTTCAAGTATTTAGTTTTTCCAGCATTAAATTTTTCCATATAATTCTTAGTAAATATTGCACTATAATAGGCGGTAGCTTTCGCTACCGCCCTACATTGATTATAATATTTGATTGTCAAAAATAAGCTTTTCTAGACATATATCATTTGTAAAGTTCTCTATCAATATCGGAAACCCCCAACATGTCACACGCCTCTTCAAAAGATTTATTGGCAGACTTCATTAAGTTATTAATTGCCAATTTCATTCCTTCTTGAATTCCTTCTTGAATTCCTTCTTCTCTGCCATCATCATACATGCCTTTTAATACACGTTCTTCATTGTATTCAGTTAAAACCATCTCCTTCACCTCCGCTTTGTTGTTTTTAAGGATATTAGCCATAACTCCATCTTCAATACAAGAATCAACCGCTAATGATACAGCTTCTTCCAACTCATAATTCCGGGCTAGTCTCCTCACCCTATTAATAAATTCCATATAATCCGATAATGGTTTACATTTTCGAAGAAGCTCATCATTTTTTCCTTTATTAAGATTATAAACCGTTGCTGTCCATTCAAATTCTCCATCCTTAATTGGATTAATAAATGCATGCGACAACCTGAGTGTTTCAATAGCAGGCTTATCTTCTACACCATTGTAAAACACTATGTACTTTGTTGCTCCCAAGCCGAAAGATAGCTATCTAAAACAAACGCAACATCATTCTTCATTGACATGTATACAGTGTCTTCTAATGTATATATGTCTATATCCTCAGCATTTGTATAAGCACTATTATTAAGAGAATTATATAATTCTAAAATATTCTCTTTCATTTCTTCTTTTCCAAAAATAAACCTAAATAGTTTATCCTTGTATGTTCTATTAACTTTTTCCAATCTTCTCTCCTTTAATTATAAATTCCTTAAATAATCTTAGCAAGAAGAAAAGACTGTCCGCCATGTATTCTTATAATATCACTTCCAATCTGCAATGATATTCAAATGGCAGACTAAAGATAATAGAATATACATAATAATAAAACTTACTCTCAAAACTACTACAACTTTTTAGGGTGGAATAATTGCTGAAACAGCTTGAAATATCTACACATTTGAATTGCATAAGGGAGTATAACATATAGCGTCGCATTATGCAATCATATGTTTTTTCATTCAAGAGTCGAATATAACGCTTGTTCATAATCAGTGTAGTGCACTATTTAGTTTTCAAGGTACTTCTAAAATCATAAAACAGCAAATGAATTTCATATCATCATTCTTGTATATAGCTTTGTTGCCAAACCATCAGAGTCATAGTTTTTCATTAATGTGATTATTCTTATCAATTTGGTACAAACATCCTGCAACATCCGGACAGGCTTCCTGTACTTGATAGACAAGATGACATCTATTTTTCTTCAGTATAAAGGTTCTGGTAGTGTTATAAGAATGCAACTATCAGACATGCTATTCCTTTACAATATTTTGGCGAATTACACAATCATGGACTCCATTCTCTTTATAATTCATCATAAGATTATGGTACTCTTCCATTTGGTATTCTTCTTTCTCAATATATTCTTGTAATATACGCTGCATTACAATCTGATTTGTCCTTAACAGTTTTAATTCATGCTCTAAATGATTGACTTTCTCAGATTCAGAAATTATGTAATTAATTTTATCTTCTATATGAACTAAACGCTCAAATAGCTCACGCATCCAATTTCTATATGTTCTATACTTCTTTAATAACATTTATCCATCTCCCTATCCATGTAAATATAGTTTTAATGCTGGAATTGTTGCTTCAGAACCAAACTTTTTCAACCACCAAGCTGCTCGATGTTGTCCATCTTTTATTAGATTCTCTTCATCAACAACTATCATCAAGTTGTTACTGGATTGAGCATCTAAAGATTCTATCAATGAATCATATCTATCTGTCGAATGTATATTGTCCTCTAATTCTTGCTTTCTCAATTGCATATTGCATATATATTCTTTTTTATTGAATTCCGTAACATATGAAAACGCCGGAGAATCAACGATATTGATAGTATACCAACCATTCATCCCATATACATGCGCTTTTAAGTTTGCGGCTTTAACCTCTACCAATTCATAATAGAAAACTCTTTGTTTATACAACCACTCACTAACCCAAACATCATCTAATCTATCCCCATACTTACTTACAATCTCATCACAATTCTTTTTAAACAAATCATCTTTATTTCTTCTATATAAAACTTGTGTATTTCCATTTAAATAATCTTCTATTTGCCTCAAAACCATATCCGGTGTAATCGACTCCATACAAGGCGCATTATCATATCCTCTTAAACATCTATATTCCCAACCAGTATTGATTTCGCAACAAAATGATGAACAACCATCGCCACTTATATTTATATTTCCTTCATATCCAAAAAAATCTTTTGGCGTAATGCCAAACAAAACAACTGAAGCCCCCCCATTTACAGCTTTTCTAAGATGAACCATTCCACATTCTCCATCTATATGCAACACAGCATGTTTTAATAATACTTTTAAATCATCCCAATCAGTCCTGCCAACCAAACTTAAATCAATCCCATCGAGAACTTTACAATGACTGGTCGACTCTCCCAACTGAACAATAATATAATCAGGATATTCTTCTTTTATCATTTTTATTAACAACTCGTAATTTAATTGTGACCACATCTTGGGACTCTCTGTTGTACCTAATTTTGGATTTACACCTCTTTGTATAGTTATATATTTCTTCTCCAATAACCCAAAGCTTTCTAAAACTGATTTTTCATTTTTAAATATACTAACAGGCATATCATACTCTTCACCTATTTCAAGCAGATTATCAATATCTGCAGAATTCAAGACAAACTTATAGTTATTCATTAGTTTTCGCATTTCATAAGGCTTAGATTCTCTTAGGTTTTTGTAATATAATTGTGCACTTTGACTATTTTGAAAATTTTCCCATACTTCTA
>JAEEGJ010011255.1_pt1 | contig 22798 bp, 14 predicted proteins | sample 8958761 | NCBI WGS metagenome assembly JAEEGJ01 (sample SAMN16246546, study PRJNA631951) | gut metagenome | biome: gut microbiome; feature: rumen; material: RS-attached | host: Bos | place: Iran: Karaj | collected 2018-10 | reverse complement strand
ATCGGAAGTATCGCACTTGCAGTATATGTAGTAGTTTACACAATTTACGCTTGGACAATCATGTTCCCAGTAGAGTTGGTAAAAGTTGTGTTTGGCTATGAGTGTGACTTGCAGGAAGAACAAGAAAAACAATAGAATGGGAAAATATAGAAACATATCTGTTATTACGTTGACAATAGTCATGGCTCAGATATTGTCAGGATGCAGCTGTGCGGCATCAATGGGAATGGAACTGCCTTCCAGTACTCATGATGTAGACAGAGCCTGGCACTATACAATTATATCAGCATTAGAATCACCATACGGTGGCGATGTATTGCTTGTATGGGTATATGCTATCTTGTCGGCCTTTGCATATATATTAGGCAGAACTGATGATATACAAGGGAAATATCATAGTATTTGGAGTCATGACAAAAGCAGATGGTATTCATGGACTGATTATTCTGACGGTCCTAACATACCCAATGGTAGTAAGGAGCGTGGCAACAAATATGTGGCATGGGTAGGATTCGCAATAGTATTCTGTTTCCTGATGTACTACGTCGTAAATGCCTTCAATATGACGAACGCATTACAATGGGTGATAGCTGCAATTGTGATGATAGTATGTTTCTATTTCATACGTCCCTTGGTGCAACCGTTCTTCAAGTTACTGGCTATGATATGTTGGGGGGCGGTAGCCATTGATTTTGCCATTGGCTTGGTAATGGGACTTTCATGTATAAAACTTCCGTGAATATTTTACTGCATTTATTTGCTGGTTCAAAAAATAATTCGTATTTTTGCCAGCAAATAACTAAAACAGAAACATAATTAATCTGATAAATTAGCTAATCCAATATGAAAATCATTTATAGTCCATCATATAGTGGTGCATACTATATGGATATGAGCAGCAACAATGTTGCAATGGGTACGCAGGTGCTTGATACTCAAGGCCTGATTGAACAGATTGCATTACATGTAGGCTTGTATCATTGTGTGCCAACCTTTCCTATCCGACTTGCTGCATACCACAAGGCTTTATGTAAGTATAATACAGAAAACCCTACGAATGTGTTCAACGAAAGTATGAAGTTGGATAGCATGGGTGTGGCTAAGACTTTGCTCCAATGGCGCGATGTCCTTGCTATTGCTGGCTGGAAAGGTAATGAGCACATGAACACATCTCTACGTCTTAGTTCGCTTGCGGGAATTGACAGGTGCTATGAGGATGACAGTATTGCTGTTCTTCTAAAAATGCTCATAGAAAGGCTTCTTAAAATGAAAAATAATGAGATGGCAATACCTTCTGTATTAAAGTCTCTTGAGATTTCCGTGCCATGTAAAAAGGAATGGCTACCTGACTATATTGTTCCTTTACTTGACATTCTGGAGAGTCTTATGGAGCATGAAATATTCTATGATGAATGTAAGGACACGGAATGTGAGGTTCAAGTTGAAGAAATTCGTTTTACGCAGCAGTGGCAGTCTGAAGCATGGCTCTCACAGCTGGATGATAATGATTATGACCTGTGGATCAATACTAATGGCAAGCGACTGGATAATTGGTTACACATGTCGGGCAAACCTGTTTCTGGCAGTATTATGAAGAATGGCAATCCGCAGATTACGCAGTTGTTTATACTTGCCGTACAGTTGTTCCAACGCCCACTTGATGTTAATATACTACTGCAATACCTTCTGCTTCCTGAATGTCCCATAGACTGGGATGTACGCTTTGAACTGGCAAGAAATATTGTCAGTGATGGTGGCTTTACGGATGATAAGATAAAGGAAGTGCTGGGTATTAACGACTTTGTGGAACTGACGAGGGAAACGTCTGATATAGATAAGGAGAAATTGGCAGATTTCCTTAAGAATATTAGCAAGCATGCAACGACTCGCGCTACGTCAATCGCTGCAATGCAACCTCTTGATGTGCGTGTAGCTCAGTTGAGGAATGTTGCTGAAATGACAAATGCTTTGCTTATGATGATCACCGATTGTGAAGACTCCAATATTTCATACAAGGAACTTATGCAATGGGCACAGGCTATATACGAATCAGCTGACTATATACAGTATCAGGCTCAGGTTGGTTGCCGATTCACGATAGATAAGCCTGAGAATATTATTGGGAATGTACGTAAGGTAATTTGGTGCGACTTCTATGGCGATGTTACATCTACACTATCCACCGATTTCCTCTCGCCAAAAGAACTTGATAGCCTAAAGAATGCAGGTGTGAAGCTATGGAATGTTGAGAGTGAGAAATGCTATCAGGCATGGATGAGAAAGAACGTATTTAGGCTTACTACGAAAAAGTTAACCGTAGTGACTTGCAACAACCTTGGAGCTTCAACTATACCTATGCATCCTCTGTACATTCATTTGCCAAAGGATAGAACTGAGACTAATGGTGATGAACTATATAAGGAAATGCTTAATAAAGGCGTGAGTCTGGTGGATAACCATAGGCTTGAGGATGAAACAGAAGTAACCTTTGATGCAGATAAGTACAAGGTGTCATGGCGCGATACGGAAAGCCACACTTCTCTTACAAGCTTGTTACAGAATCCTTTAGACTACGTGATGAAGTATATTCTTGGCTTCCATGAGGTAAGTGCATCAGAAATCAAGATGTCATTGACAAATGGCAATGTCGCTCATGAGACTATAGAACAGCTCTTTACTGATGGAAAAGACTCTCATGACATGAAACGCTATGTGGAAACAAGCTTTGACGGGGCATTTGCTAACGCATTGGCAAGGAAGGGTGCTTTGTTACTGTTACCTGAGCATCATATCGATAAGGATAGGTTGCAGTTCCAGCTGAGAAGGTGCATAATGCAGTTGGTTGATGTCATCACCAGCAATAGACTCAAACTTATCGAGTGTGAAAGAAAGGGAAGTATAACTTTTTCTGAAATTCAGCTAGATGGCTATATTGACATGCTCTTTCATGATGCTGATGGACACAATGTCGTTATAGATCTGAAGTGGACAACAAAAAAGGATAAGTTAAAAAAACTGATTCAAGAGAATCGTGCAGCACAATTGGCTATCTACAAGGCTATGTGTACGACATTTGATAAGACACCTGACCATATAAAGACAGGTTTCTTCGTTATGCCTCTTGGCAAACTATTTACATCTGATTCTTTTGTGGGTGATAACGTGGAAATAGTAAAACCAGAAGAGTGTGCTGATATCATGACGATGATCGTCAATGGATATGAGGCAAGAAAAGAAGAGATTAATTGTGGCAAGATAGAAACTGCCGGTGGTAAGCTGCTGTCTGATATAGATTACAGTAAAAAAGAAAATGTTTTTCCCCTTGATCATGAGAGGAAAAAGAAGGTCGAGAACAAATACTCAGACTATAACTGTTTCATGATTTAAAAGAAATTGCAGACAATGAAAAAAAATTATATTAGTGCTGGTGCAGGATCAGGCAAGACATATACCATAACGACTGATGTTGCGGAACTTATCAAGGAGGGAAAGTTGCAACCGGAAAAGGTTATTATGACAACCTATACCAAGGCTGCTGCCCAGGAACTTAGGGAAAAGACAAAGAAACAACTCGCTGCCATAGGCAAGTATGAGGAGGCTTTGCAAATGGATCATGCCCTTATAGGGACAGTTCATTCCGTTGCTAACACTTTCCTGCGCAAATACTGGTATCTGCTCGGTATTATGCCTGATGCCTGTGCAATGGAGGAAGACGAACTGGATGCTTACAGGAAAATGTCGATGAAGGACTTGCTCACTAAGGACGAGAGAAAATTCATGTTTGAGTACTGCGAGAAATATAACGTGCTGGATCCAGATACTTATAAGCTGAACTATGAGTTCTGGAAGGCTGATCTATGCAGGGTTCTTGACTATATGACATGGTACAAGATTAGTGACGAACAATTGGAAAATAGTAAGGAACTAACCCGCTCCATTATCGATTGTCTGAAACCTACAGCCACTAAGCCTGAATTGCATGAGATAAAAACAGTACATAAAAATTTGCTTGAAATTGTAAAAAATGCAAGGAAAGGAGACAAAAAGCAGAAGCAAATCGTTTTTTTATGTTCTGTTCCTTTGGATGATATACCGACAGATGAAACCTTGGTAGAATTGGCGAAAATTGCCAATGAAAGGGAACTTGATTCTTGCGAATCCGACAACTTGTGTAAATGGGCGGCGGAATATGGATATTTCGATTCTGCAAGCATTGAATATTACACCCGTTATGCAGATATTATCTTCCGAATAGCAACTGAATGGAGAACAAAATATAGAGCCTATAAGAATGAGAATCACCTTATCGACTTCAATGACATGGAAGAAATGTTCTCCCGTCTGCTTGATAACGAGGAGGTTAGGGAGGATATTAAGGCAAGATATAAGCAGTTATATGTTGATGAATTTCAGGATTCCAATCCTATACAGGTGGAGATATTCCAGAAACTCTCGACATTGCTTGATACCTGCTACGTCGGTGACAAGAAACAGGCTATATATGGTTTCCGAGGTTCTGATACCGACCTTACCACGGCTGTATCAGATAGCATTAATGATAAGACCACTCTCGAAAATTCATACCGTTCTGTGGATACTTTAGTGAATTTCTCTAATGAGATCTTCAAGAAAGTTTTTTGTGACAGTATGAGCAAGGAGGAAATAGTCCTTTCTATGCCAACAGACATGAGCAAGGGGAATAGAACGGAGGTGGATAAACCTCTGCGACTTTGGCATTGGGAAAAGGATAAAGAACTAGCTCTGCATATTCAGCAATTTATTCTGCGAGAAGGTATTGCACCAAGGGATATTGCTGTCCTTGCAAGGAAGAAGACAGAACTTGATTCACTTGCCAAGGAACTGTCTGCATTGAAAGTACCAGTATGCAGGGAGGCAAGTGATGTGAGGGAATCACGTTCTAGCAGACTTCTGAAGGCATTGCTTACCCTTGTGGCAACTCCATCTAATGAACTTGCTAAGGCTGAAGTTGCTTACCTTACCGTGCCTGGCTATAACTTAACCGAAATTATAGAGAATAGGTTAAGTGCACTCGACGGCAATGAGAATTACTTGACAAAGGTACCACTCCTTAAGAAACTGAACGAACTGCGTGTTTTCAAGCACGAAGACGATGATATATACAGCCAAAATCTACTTGGCTACCAGAGTATTGGTGCGCTTGTAGAGTCTTTGGTTATAGAGTTGGATCTATATTCGGTTGTGAGGACATGGAAAAATGCAAATGTAGAAGAGTCGAATCTGCAAGTGTTGGTTGATCTTGCAAGAAAATATGAGGAGAATGCTTCGAGATTAGCTCGTCCTGCTACAGTTGTCGGTTTTATCAAGTATTTTACTGAGCAGAAGCAGAAGGGAGCTGCCAACGATGAAGGTGTCCGTCTATTCACATATCATAAGTCTAAGGGCTTGGAATGGAAGGTCGTGATATTACTGTCGTTGGATGATGATCCTTCTGATGATATTAACATAGCCTTGAAGTCAATGTTGGGATGCCAATGCTATCGTGAGGAACTTCCTACGGCGGAAAACACTAATCCAGCGATGAGCATATCCGTTGTTAGGAATATCTTTGGCAAGAGTCAAAATCAATCTGTTGTAGATCGATTGAGTAAGCATAAAATCTGGAATGATGTAAAACAACGACAGGTAAGCGAGGCCGCTCGTTTGCTATATGTTGGTGTGACAAGGGCAAGGGAAATATTGATTTTGACTTCAAAAAATAAAAATAATGAACTCTGTCTGAGATGGTTTGAGGCGGTTGGTGCAAAACTGGCTCATAAGATAGCTGCAGATGAGATGGTGGATATCTTTGATATTGGCTTGAATTTCTATGTTGAGAAACTTGATGAAAGCGAACTCATCGAATGGCCTGAAGAAACGGATACGAAGGTGCTTGATGTCTGTGCAGATTTCTCAAAACTGAATAATGCGAGGAATATATCTCCTTCAAAGGCTGGCAAGACAAATCATTATATAGTTGTCATCAACGATAAAGAGCAGCGTATAGATGTCAGATGTGAAGATGATGCCATGATGGGTGATTTTATTCATCATGTATTCTGTTGCATGGATTCTGACATAAACTTAGATCAGATTAAAGATTTGCGAATCAGTTATGGCATTAAGGAACAAGAGTTTCCTAGTCCAGAGAAATTGATAGATGCATGGAAGAATTTGACCGATATCCTAGAAAAGAAGTATGGTAAAGCTTTATGCAGACATCATGAGGTGCCTTTCAGGCATATTGATGATGAGGGACATTTGGTGAGTGGCTATATAGACTTGGTATGGGAAACACAGGATGGTTGTGTAATTGTTGACTACAAGACATGTCCAGGAAACTATAATATAGTCTTTGACCCTACAAATGAGCACTATGCTGGTAAACATGGTGATCAGTTGGATTGCTATCAGCGTGCTATTATTGCTGCTGGTAAAGAAGTCAAGGCAAAAGTGATTTATTATCCAGTCACAGGATTTATGGTTGAAGTGAAATAATACATATAAGGCATACGAACGAAGAACATAATACTGCTATAATATGTTTTTTTGTTCTGTTAGTGATGATAACAAAATAAATTGGTACGATTTGACATCCAAATAGATGAGTCTCTTCTCTCAAAAGCACATTACAAATCAGACCAAGTTATTTTGTTGTCATCACTAAATATTTATAATACAAGAGGTTATAGGCGGGAAAAGACCATTATAATCTCGTTTTATTCGGGATCAGGTTCTGCTGCCATCCAGTTGATTGATTCATCATCTTTCAACTCATACCTCAGAGTACGTTTCTCGGCATACTTTCTTGCAAGTTTACTCCAGTCCTTGATGCTCATGGCTGGATATTTCTCTCCAAATTCAAGGATGGCTTCTTTTGCCAAACCAAGTATTGATATATCAGTTTTAATAGCAACTATCTGGCGAAGCAAGTTATGCACTTGAATATCTTTTTCAACATCTTCAAGTACTTTAAACTTGTTTTCAACCATCTCTAACTCTGTTATGTTCTTGAATGTCACATACATAAGCATGACGCTTACGACATGAATACCTAATTGAACATCTTTTGCATCAAGGCTCTTGGCTTGATGATTCTCGTCGTTACGCAGATTGACAAGAATATCAACATATTGTGCAAACTTCTTGTCTATAGGCTTATCGCTGTATTGAAGCTTGTTCAACTGCATACAATAGATGGCATTACTGAGAGCTGCACGTTCTGTATCACCATTCTTGTCTGTAACCTCTTTGTCCGAAATCAGGAAGTATAGCTTCTTCAAGTATGACTCATAACCTGTCACCAAAGTTTTGAGATATGTTCGCTTTTCGGCTAAAGTCAGAGTATTAGGACTACAATAGAGCTTGAACAGAGCAATAAGAATAGTTTCGTTAAGACCATTGTATTTGCTTATACTATGGACATTAATTACATCAATCATCCATTCGAATGCTTCTTCAAGAGTACGTCCTCTGCCAGCAAGACCGGCAAAGTCTTCACGCACCAAAGGAATCAACTTATCCTGTAGATTCTGAATGGTATATGCCTTGGCTTCTTGCTCACGAAAGCGCTCGTATATAGCATGTCCCATCTGTTGCATCAACGTCTGATAAAACTCCGGATTCTCGAAGAGCTTACGAAATGAGTCTGTCTGAGTATTATAACATGTCTGTGCAGCACTATCGAAGACTGAAGGGAAAATGCTTTCCACAAACATATTCTCATCATTACCAACTGCTTGCTTCGCCAATTTCTTGGTTGCCTGTTTCTGGATGAGGTCAAAGATACCCTCAACCATAACACGATCAGCCTCAGAAAACTCACCTCGGAACATGATGTTTACCTTGTCAATAATATTGTCGAGCAAATCACGTGTATCTTCCGGTTTCTTGCTTGCACCTGGGTTTTCGCCCTTTATTTCAGGTTTATTACCACCAAGGATTATAGACTCCATTTCATTAGCCTTGATACTATTGTTCACCAGACGCACTTTCTTTTCCAAATCCACTTTCTCATGTGGATTCTTTGGCAAAACCCTGTACAAATAATCAGCAAAGATGCATGACTTCATCAAAGAACGGTCAAAGGTTCTTGCTATCTGTGCCATGTAGGAATAGAAACGAACGAAGTTCTTAATCTTACTACGTACAGAAAAACGAGCCTCTTCATCAAGTTCCTCAAATCTGCCAACAATAGGTTTCAGGAAATTAGAAAGCGCACCAAGCTTTGACTTGTTCTTCTTATCATTGGAAGATGCAGTATATAGATTATAGAATTCCTCTTCCTCGGCAGTTGACCAAAGATGATACAATTCAATATCCTTATGGAAGGTATAGACATAGTTGATATCTACAGGATTGATAAGCTCTGTACCTTTGTAGAAAGGCTCGAATGCTTCTTTAATGTCCTTTGATGTGTTGACAAAGTCAAAGACAAAAGTGTCCTTTTTTATAGGAATAGAACGATTAAGACGTGACAAAGTCTGAACGGCCTTTACATTTTTCAGCTTCTTGTCAACGAACATAGTATGAAGCATAGGTTCATCAAAACCTGTCTGATACTTATCTGCAACGATAAGCATGTTATAGAAGTCGCTTGAGAAGTAGAGTGGGAGCTTGTCTTCAGAAATAGTCTTCTCACCTCTCTTATTCAGCTTAGGCTCCGTATACTCTACACCCTTGTATTCAACTGTACCTGAGAATGCAACCATAGGATGAACATCTTTAATGTTATTCTGCTTGCAATATTCCTTGATAGCAAAGAAATAGCGTACAGCATGAGCACGACTTGATGTTACAACCATTGCCTTAGCTCGTCCGTCCATGTTTTGAAGGGTTACCTCACGGAATTTCTGAACTATGATTGCTGTCTTCTTATTGATTGTGTCCTTGTGGTTATCATGAAACGCTTTAAGGGCAATAGTTGCAGGAGTTTCCTCGTAGTCAGGATTGTCCTCTGACTTACGTGCTATCTCATAGGAAATCTCATAGGTCGTATAGTTCTTCAACACATCCTTAATGAATCCCTCCTCAATAGCTTGAAGCATAGAGTAGTTATGATAAGCCTTGTATCTTGGCTCATCATCACCTGCGTTTGCAATCTCTACTCCAAATGTCTGCAAAGTCTTAGGCTTAGGTGTGGCTGTAAAGGCATAGAAAGACAGATTGTTATGTTGTCCTTGGCTGAGAAGGTCAAGCATCAGGCGGTCTTCTTCCTTTTCCAATTCCTCAACGGTTTTATCTTCCCATTCCGCAAGTTCCTTCAAAGCCTCATCTGTATCAGCCAAAGCTGCCTTTAACCTTTCTGCGCTCTTACCATTCTGGCTTGAATGTGCTTCATCTACCACGATGGCATAATTCTCGCCACCATGCTTTTGTATCTGCTCATAGATTTGAGGGAAGCGTTGTAGGGTAGTGATCACGATACCTGTATTCTCGGCGTTGATAGCGTCTCTGAGCTTCTCGCTTGCATTACTGTCGTCCTCGGTTATAGTCGTTACAGTACCATCAACATGCTCAAAGCCCAATATCGTGTTCTGCAACTGTCGGTTCAATACCCTACGGTCGGTAACAACAAACACGCCTTTGAAGATGCTGGCATTATCCTTGTTGTGAAGTGATGCCAAACGGTATGTAAGCCAGGCAATTGAGTTTGACTTACCTGAACCTGCAGAATGTTGAATCAGATAGTTTTTACCTGAACCGTTGGTTTCTGTATCGTGGATAAGTTTCTCAACCACATCAAGTTGATGATAACGAGGGAAGATAATCTTCGTCTTTGTTTCTGTCACTTCCTTCTCCTTGCCATGCTTATCAAGAATGATTGAGATCTTTGTCTCTTCCTGACGCATGATATAACGTTGAAGGATTGCAAGTAACACATCTCTACGGAGTACATCCTTCCAAAGATATGAAGTAACATATTCACCATCATTACGTTGTGGATTTCCTGCGCCACCAACTTCACCTGCACCATTACTACCTTGGTTGAATGGCACAAAGTTAGTCTTTGTTCCATCCAAATGAGTTGCCATTATTGCCTCATACTGGTCACATCCGAAGTAAGCCAGAATACGATTGTCAAAATGGAACAAAGGCTCTTTGGGATTGCGGTTCTTTATCCATTGCTCCCTGGAGTCATCTACATCTTGATTAGTAAAACGGTTCTTCAGTTCTATTGCCACAACAGGAATACCATTGAGCGAGAGCACCATATCTATGGAGTTCTTCAAGTCTTTGCCATACACAAACTGACGTGTACATTCCAGAATGTTCTTCTGGTATTTTTCTGTCAATTCCGGATTGAGCGAAGAAGCTGGAGCAAAGTAGCAAAGCTTAATCTCTATGCCATGATTTTTTATTCCGTTACGAAGGGTATGTATCAAACCATACTTCAGAATATCGCCTTGCATGGTTTTGTAGAGTTCAGCCTTGGCACTACTACCAAACACACGTTCGAACTTTTCCCATGCTTTTGGCTGGGAATCCTTTATAAAGCGTATCAAGGTATCGAGGTCAATAGCCTTCTCCTTGTCATACGTTGCTTGGTTACCTTTTGTGTAACCACCTTCTGTGAGTAGATATTCCTCAATATCAGCCTCGAACTTATGTTCTTGCAAATCTTTTGGTGTCATAACTTAAACTCTTTTTTTACCAGTTACATACTCGTAGATTAGCGACTTCTTATAGTCCTTTAGCTTCTCTATCTTCTTTTCCTTGATGGAGATTAGAGAGTCGATTTCGTTATACTTCCTGTCGAGGTAATCAGCAATCTGCGATTGCTCTTCTATGGTCGGAAAAGCAAATGGTACTTGGGATAATTTGTCTTTTGTGAAATGAGGAATTGTAGCTTTATTGCATACAAAGTCGATATATCCTTGTAAGACAAATCTTTCTATTACATATTTTAGGAATCTGACATTATTATGAATAGAACGAACTATCATAATAGAATTTTGGATGTAGGTTGGGACTTCTATCTGTTTTACTATTGAACATCCTCCTGCACCTGCTCCACCTTCTACAACAAGTAAATCACCGCTATTGACAAGATATTTTTGCTTTTCTTCATTGCTGAACCACATTTTTTTTAATCCTTCTAAATTGCATATACCATCAAAGTGTACATTTGCAGCACAGAAATATGGTTCTAATGTATAATCTTTAAGAGGTTTATCACATATCATTTTTCCTAAAATGATATCAAATTGAAGACCAACTCTTGATAAATTCCAATGCTCTGGTATTTCGCCAATCCAATCAACTCCACTATCTTTCATCTTGACATTTCGGTCAAGACCTTTGGTTACGGCTTCTGTAATGACAGATTGCTTATATGCTTTAAGCTCATCTATCATCTTCTCTTGAAGTGAAATGAGGGCATCTATCTCTGAACATTTCTCATCAAGGAAGTTGGCGATGGATTCTTGCTCTACTGGTGTTGGGATAATTAATGATGTTGTATTTATTATCTTTTGCGAGATACTAAAAACTTTTATACCTGAAACCTGAGACCTAATTTGGCTTCTCCAACAATCTGTTAGAAACAAATAGGCAAAATATTTGTTACTTGCTTGATTTATTGGATTGAGAATGACAGTATGATAGCCAGCAAAGAGAGGATTTATAGTGTTAATATAGGCGGCATTACCACATCCTTCTATATCCTCGGATGTATCAGCAAATATAAAACTTCCGTTAGATACAAGACAGTCAGGATTGGTTTTAATAAAAGCTCCAGGAACAAATCTTATCATTTCTTCTTTGACTGATGTTCCTGTGTTGTTTTTGCTATGAATTTGTCCATAGCTAATTACGGGATAACCTTGTTCAACGAGGTCTGCTTTTGTAATATTTAATCCTTTGCTTGTTCTGAACATATATTTGATAGCGCGTACCTTCCATTCCTTTGGTATCTCTCCAATCCAAGGAATTCCGCTATCTTTATATGTTGTGTAAGTATTTGCCATACTTATTGTAATTGTAATTATTGTAATTGATGGGGTATATTGTCCTTCGCTTCTCCTTCGCTTCTAATCCGTTTCTAATCCGCTCCTATGAATGGGAGGAAAATGGGACTTACATCGACTTTGGTACGGACTTACATGGGAGTTACTACGGACTTACATAAGAGTAATAAAAGAACTTCAAGCCTTTGGAATCAGCCAAGAATTTTACTCATCAGATCAGACTCTTGCTGTTCAAGTTCCTTCAGGTGGACAAAGATATCCTCACTCTTGCGAGGAGCAACGTATTTGTAGAATTCGCGAGTGAAAGGTATCTCGTAGCCTACCTTGCTCTTCTTCTCGTCAATCCACGCGTCTGGAGCATAAGGCAACACGTTCTTCTGCATATATTCGTCGATGTCCTCTGTCCAAGGAACTGTCTCAGAATCACGTTTCTTTGCATCAGGTTGCAATTTACCCTTCTTCAGAATCGGTTCACCAGTCTCCTCGTCAAGCAAAGGGCGCTCTATTGTGAGCTTGGTGTACTTGAAATACTCGTTATCAAGTACCTTGCTCTCCACCTTCAACGTCTCATCCTCACTTTGATAGCTCCAATCTGTGAAGTCCTTGTATGCTTCCATTATTAGTTCACGACAACGGTCGCTTATCTCTACACGCTTATTGCCAAGACTCTTTCTGCGCTTGTCAAAACATTTGCTTGCATCAATAAGCTGAACCTTGCCTTGACGTTCCTCGCTCTTGTTCTTGGTCACAACCCAGATATAGGTGGCAATAGGGGTGTTGTAGAACAAATCGGTAGGCAACTGTACGATTGCCTCCAGCCAGTCGTTATCCAACAGATATCCGCGGATTTCGCTTTCACCACTACCAGCATCACCTTTGAAGAGGCTACTGCCATTCTGGATTATAGCCATACGTCCTGTTTCTTCTTTCAGTTTAGCAATACCATTCTGCAAAAACAGCATCTGACCATCACCAATGGCAGGAAGTCCAGGTGCAAAGCGTCCAGCCTCGCCAAGCATGTGTTCTTCTTCAACAGCTTTCTTTGAGGTTTTCCACTCAATACCGAAAGGTGGATTTGATATGATATAGTCGAATTTGAAGCCTGGGAATTTATCTTCGCCGAGAGTGTCACCTTGTCGCATATTATCAGCATTTCCACCCCTGATGAGCGTATCAGCCTTGGCTATGGCAAAGGTTTGGTTGTTGAGCTCCTGACCGCAACTTATAATCTCAGCCTCTGGGTCAATCTTAAGGAAACGTTCTGTCAGACAACCCAGCATCTGACTTGTGCCCATAGCCATATCATAGATTGAGGCTGTGATTCCTTCACGTTTCAGTTGCTCCTCGTTGTCGCCAATAAGCAGTTCTGCCATGAGGTAGATAATGTCTCGGGCAGTAAAGTGTGCTCCAGCCTGCTCGTCATAGCTCTCAGAGAACTTGCGAACCAGTTCCTCGAAAATATAACCCATGTCAACGCTTGTAATCTGGTCAGCTCCCAAATAAGCCTTTGGGGTACAGAACTCCTTGATGACAAGATATAACACCTTGTTGTCAGCCATCTTTTGGAGTTCTCGGTCAAAGTCCATACGATGTATGATGTCAATCACATTCTCTGAGAAATGGTTGAGATATGACTCAAAGTTTTCTTTTATGTTCTCAGGATCGTTGAGCAAGCTCTGGAAAGTGAAAGGGGAGAGGTTGTAGAACTGCTGACCTGCAGCATCCTTTAAGAATCCTTGCTTTACGGCAACACCAACTTTATCCAACTGGGCATTTTTTTCAAGTACCTTTTGCTTTGTTGGAGCCAATGTGTCCTCAAAACGCTTGATGACACACATGGGGAGTATGACGTTGCCATACTCGTGTGGTTTGTAAACTCCGACCAGCTTATCTGCAATAGCCCAGATAAGGTTAGCCTTCTCTTGAATATTGACCGTAGTCTGTTTTTGTATATCGTTACTCATAATTTATTTCTTTTGTATATCTTTTGCAAAATTAGTGATTTATTGTGCATTCTATATGCACAGGAAAATATTTTCTATAATTTTCTGCAATTTTTTCTGCTATTTGATGTCTTAGCCATTCTGGTTTTAGGATTTCAACCTGATTTCCGAAATAGAATATCTGTGCTTCGAGTTCCTTGTTTGGACGAACATACAAAGATATTGTGTGCTCTTCTTCGCTTACAACCTGTTGACTAGTATGAATAGGTTTAGAGACAATATAAGGAAAACGAAGATTGTCAAATTTCAATATAACTTCCTCTGCTTCAGGATGATCTTCAGGGAGCGTTACTCCAATAATATCTTTAAACCTTGATGAGAAGTCTGTTTCTGTATTTGGAATGAATGCAATATTTGTAGGACGTGAGAAACTGACAATACGGTCAAGAGCCATATTGGCTATGTAATTCTCTTCCTCGTTTAAACCGAAAAGGAACCAACGGTTGTTGTACTGCTTCAGATGATAAGGATGAACTATGCACTTTTTTTCTTTACCACTATATGTGCGATAGAGTACCTGTAATGGCATGTGATTAACCGCAGAGTCTATTAAATCAGACAAAAACTCCAAACCTCTGAGTTGAGAGTTTTGGTCAAATGAAACAACGTTGTCATTATTTGATTTAACCCCAAATCGGTATTCCAGATTTGAAATCACTTCTTCCAACCACGCATTACCAGCAATTCCTCTATATTTGCCAAGCATTTCGATTGTAGAACGCAATTTGTTTACTTCTTCTACAGAAAGTTCATTATTAAAAATAGTGAAATTAGGGTCTTCATACCTATAATAACATCTTTTACCGTCATATTGGTATGTTTTGATTGGGGCATTATATGTGACTCTATCTCGCATATACTTTATATCATCGCGTATCTGACGCATACCAACTGTTGTGCCATACATGTCGTATAGAACATTGTTGACTTCTTCGAGCAAGTCATCAATCTCATATTTCCTATTGAAGTTGCTAAAACAACGGTCAAGAACCTTATAACGCAACATGGCGTTTTTGTTTACTGGCATAGGATTTAAGTCTTTAGTTATTTTTGTCTATTCGGGGTAGTCAACCTATATCGTTTCTTGGGTACGAATAAGGTCGTATTTTTTTACATTATGTAATAATTATTTTATATGCAAAATTAATAAAAAATATCGGAATAACGGCCAATTATATACAAATAAAGATGTTTGAACACTAAAATATTTTTGTTTTAGCCTTTTCTTTGAGATTTTTCTGTATATTTGCGGTGTTATATGTGCTCATAGGGCAGATTCTGCATGATTGAGAAAAATATTTTTTATCTGTGCAGATACATTGCACTCTTGTGTTTTAACTTTGCTCTCGATAAGTTGAATAAGTAACTCATAAATCGTTATTACTATGATGAATGAACTTAAATGCCCAAAGTGTGGAAGTGTATTCCAAGTTGATGAAGCTGATTATGCTTCTATCGTTAGTCAAGTAAAGAATGCTGAGTTTGAGGCAGAGCTTGAGAGGCGTATTGCTGAACTTAGTGAACGTCATAAGACAGAGCAGGAACTTGCTACTGCTAAAACGGAGAAGTCATATCAGTCTCTGTTGTCAAAAAAGGATCTTGAATTGCGTACAAAAGATGCTGAGATTGAGCGCCTTAAGAACGAGAGAGAGGCTGAACTCTCTAAATTAAAGGGTGATATGAACTCTGAAATTGTTCGTTTGAAGAGTCAGCTTGAAAATATTGATGCACAGAAAAAGAATGAGTTGACCATTGCTCTTGCCGAGAAAGACCAACAGATAGCTCAATTGAACTCTACTATAGCACAAAATGACAACAAATTGAAGATTGCTGTCATGGAGGAGCATAATAGGGGACAGCAGGCTGTTCAAGAAAAGGAGTCTGAGATTAGCAAGCTCCGTTCTGCTGTAGAACTGGAGAAGCGTGAGGCTCAAATCCATGAGGCTGAACTTGTTAAGCGTCATGAAGCGGATTTGCGTGGGGCGCAGCAACTGATTGATTACTACAAAGATCTGAAGACTAAGATGTCAACAAAGATGGTTGGCGAGACTTTGGAACAGCATTGTAGTATTGAATATGAGCGGTATATCCGTACGATGATGCCTAACGCTTATTTCGGCAAAGATAATGATGCGAGCGATGGCTCTAAGGGTGATTTTATCTTCCGTGATTCTGAGGATGGTACAGAGTACATATCAATTATGTTCGAGATGAAGAACGAGATGGATACTACAGCAACTAAGCATAAGAATGACGACTTCCTGAAGAAGCTTGACGAGGATCGCAAGAAGAAAGGATGTGAATTTGCTGTTCTGGTTAGTCTTCTGGAGGCTGATAATGATCTGTATAACAATGGTATAGTTGACAAGAGTCATTTCTACCCAAAGATGTATGTCATTCGCCCTCAGTTCTTTGTTCCATTCATTAATCTGCTTGTACAGACTTCAAAGAAAAGCCTCGAATACAAGAAACAGCTTATTGAAGCACAGAGCAAAGAGGTTGATGTGACTAACTTTGAGGCTAAGATTGAGGATTTCAAGTCTAAGTTTGGCCGTCATTATGAGCTTGCTTCAAAGAGATTTGAAGATGCAATCAAGGATATTGACGCAACAATAGCAAAGTTGCAGAAAGTGCGCGAAGAACTCGTTGGCTCAGAAAATTATCTTCGTCTGGCTAATCAGGATACTGATGAACTGACAATTCGCAAGCTTACCTACAAGAACCCGACTATGAAGGCTAAGTTTGAAGAAGCCAGAAAAGCTTCTGAACGCATTGAAAATGAAGAAAATGAGTAGTAATCAAGGCAATAAATAAAAAGAAATGAAAACATATCTTGAATTAAAGGTTCCTATAAACTTTGATGATGTCTGGTTTAAGGAAGTAAGAAACACGTTTGGTATCTTGCCTATAAGATGGCAAGAGGCTTACTATCACATCACTATTGCATTTATTGACGATACGCCGACAGATGTTGATATCAACTCAATTCTGGAAAGACTTTTGAAGTACCAGAAACCTATTGTCCTCACATTTGACAACATAGATGCGTTTGACACAAAATCTGGAATGTTTATCATCCATTTAGGAGTTAATAATATTCCATCGTCTTTTATGTCTCTCGTCAATACAATTCGTTGTGAGTTGAAGAATGTAGGATGTGTTATGCAGTCGGACTTTAAGCTACATGTAACGCTTGGCAGGCTTATTGATCCCCAAATACAACTTGTAAAGGTACAGGAATTGGCTAATTCTATTTCAATACCATCATTTACTCTGACCCTATCTGATATAGATTATCGAGAATTTAGAGGTTCGGAGTTATATCAAACAGAATTATTGCCAGAATAATTATGACTTAGTAGAGTTATTCATGATCACATATAATTTATGTGAATGTATTGAAATCTCCGCTTATTGAACATCTACGATATATAACAAAAACGATAGTGTATAATCATTTCGCAAAGTATGATGAAGAATCTATTGATGAGTGCTGCTGTTGGTGACTATGCTGGAAGTGCCTACGAAGGTAGGAGTCATAGAACCAAGGATTATAATGCAATAAAACTGTTCTCGTCACGTGCTCATTTCACAGATGATACGGTTCTAACTTTTGCATGTGCAGAGGCTTTCCTTCATGACATTGACATGTCTCATAATATATGGATGTGCGCTAATCAACATCCAGATGCTGGTTATGGGCATCGCTTCAAGGAATGGATGAAAGACCATTATCACCTGCCATACAACAGTATTGGCAATGGTTCTGCCATGCGTTGTTCTTCTGCAGGATGGCTTGCTACCTCAGAGGAAGAATGTGTAGAGCTTGCAACAAAGACAGCCAGTCCTACTCATAACCATGAAGAGGGCATCAAAGGGGCTGTTGTCACAGCTTTAACAATCTTTCACCTGAAAAATGGCAAAGATAAGGATTTCGTTCAAAATGAGATTCTGTCCAAATATTACCCTTATTGGGCGGACAAGACATACGATGATATTCACGATGAGTTCCTGTTTAATTCTACAAGTCCTGGAACCGTAGGTCCTGCCATCCTCTGTTTCCTTGCATCCGAAAACTATATTGATTGCATCAAACTCGCTATATCTCTAGGTGGTGATGCCGATACACTTGCTGCTATAGCAGGTCCTATGGCATACGCATTCTATAAAGAAATGCCAGAGCCTTTAGTCTATCAAGTATTGAAAAAACTACCTGATTGGATGCGGAATGTGAACGAAGAGTTCGATAAACAATGCATTGACAAGTGGTAGAGTATTGCAATCTCAATATCTTTTTTATCTGTGAGAAGAGTTCTGTTACCTCGGTAATATGAACTCGAAATCTTTCTTTTTAATATATTGATTTTTTTTAAAGTTATATAGCAATGACGGCACAAGAACTAAATGCACTAGGAGTAAATTATTGGGAAGGAACTGAAGTCGAGCAAGACTTTGGTAAAGCTCTTGAATACTATCATGCCGCAGCAAAACTCAATTACCCAAAAGCATTCTTTAATCTAGGCGTTTGCTATATGAACGGACAAGGAGTAGAGGAGAATAAGGAAAAGGCCTTTCGATATTTTTGTAAGGCTGGAGAACTTGGAAATGCTGACGGCTTGTATAATGCAGCCGTCTTTATGCGCAATGGAATTGGGATAGAAAAAAACGAGGACAAGTCATTGGAATGGACACTTATGGCAGCCGAAAAGGACAATGCTTATGCCTTGAACTATTTAGGAGACTATTATTATAAAAGTAATGACAAGGCAAAGGCTCATGAATACTATTCACGTTCTTCCATGTTAGGGCTTCCTGTAGCCACAATAAATTCTATTGCTCATTTCTTGGATTGTACAGATCGGGAAACCGCTTTGGCAGGTCTTAATAAAGCTTTAGAGCAAAATTCTAATGGACATTTTGCTGGTGAATTGTCAGATGACATGATAGTACAAGCAACTCGTGCTTTTTTCAAAGAAACGAAACAGAAGCATAGTATATGTTCTGTAGAGGATACTTTATCAAAAACTCACGAGGAATTAAGGGAGAAAATAGTAAACTGGTATTCTGAAAGATATCCTTTAATTGATTTTTCTATAATAGATTTCGAGAAAGAAATACCAGATTTTACAGCTAGTGACATCTACCAAATAGGAAGTTCATCCTTTGTCATGCCTTATAATAACATTCTTAGATACGACTTGTTTGATGATTTCCCATACAAGAACAACATCAGGGAGTTTGTTATAGATAGATATTTCGATTATGACGATAATGTCTTTTCTCATTTCTACTCCCTTCCTTGTCTGGAGAAATTTGCAGTTATTAAGCCTAGTCCGTTCTCTGTTGAAGATGGTGTCCTTTACATTGACAACTGTGATGAAATGGATGGAAGTAACATGTTATTTGACTTTCTGGAAAAACCACAAGGACGAGTTCTTGTTGCATTTCCACCGAATCATCCTGCCAAGAAATTTGACATTCCATCAGATGTGGTTGCAATATGTAATTCTGCGTTTGCTTATACAAAACTGGAAGAATTGACGATTCCAGATTCTGTTGAGCAAATAAACTTTACAGCATTTGCAAATATGGAAAATCTCAAAATATTGAGAGTTCCCAACAAAATGATAAAGATGTATTTAGACCACTTTGACTGTGAGCCAATTGATTTTGAACTTTATTCCAATAATGAAGAAGTATCTCTTGATGATGAAGTTGTAAGATTCTGGAATGAGGTTAGAAATCGTGAGCCTAATTTTGATTGGTCACATTATTGGTATAACCTATCAATTTGGGAAAAGAGACATGGATGCATGGATAAGGGCGACATCAAGACTGAGGGGAGATTCATGAATTCTCCAAATGTACCAGATGATGAGCAGCTTCTTTTTTAATATTTAGTATTATACCATTGTCGACCATTGTAAAATCCTCAACTATCTCGCTAACCTCCGCCAATATTATTATGGCTTTTTCTGAGGCTAAGGTACAAGAGCGGTACAAAAAAACGAGCAAAAATGGTTTGTAACGGACTTTACTTTAAAGGACGCAAAAAGAAAAGGCGTTCATAATGAACGCCTTATGTAATTTTTGTAATTGATTGTAATCGATGCTAATTGCTATTTACTTTCCCACGCAGAAGTGGCTAAAGATGTTTCCGAGGACTTCTTCGGTGTCGATGGCACCACCTGTGATTTCGGCAAGGTGGTGGAGACATTGATGGAGGTCTTCGGCTATGAGATCGCCTGGGAGATTCTGCTCAAGGGCATCGAGAGTGCGCTGGATGTCGAGGAGGGAGATATCAAGGGCTTGCTTATGGCGAATGTTGGTGATGAGAACTTCATCATTATTGGCGGTTGGTACGCTCTTTAAGAGTTCCTGTTCCAGCCAATCCATGCCCTTGCCTGTGAGAGCCTGAAAATGTTCTGACTTGTTGTGAACCTTGATAACGGTCTGGTCTTCACGAAGGTCGAGGGTAGGGTAGTCTGTTTCATTATCGCGCATCAGGATGATGATCTGTGCACGTTCTGCAGCCTTGCGTGAGCGTTCTATTCCCATTTGCTCGATTACATCGTCGGTATGGCGAAGACCTGCGGTATCAATGATGCGGAAGAGAGAGCCAGAAATGTTGATACAATCCTCGATAGTATCGCGTGTTGTGCCTTGAATGTCGGAAACAATGGCCTTATCTTCGTGGAGAAGAGCGTTGAGAAGGGTTGATTTACCTACGTTTGGCGCACCGATAATAGCTACAGGAATACCGTTCTTTATGGCATTTCCTGCGGAGAAGGATGATGATAAACGTGTGATTTCATCGCGTATCTCTCGCGCTATATTGATAAGAGCCTCGCGAGATGCGAACTCCACATCTTCTTCGGAGAAGTCGAGTTCAAGTTCGAGAAGGGAGGTGAGCTTTAGCAACTGTGCACGAAGGTCTGAGAGCTTTTGCGAGATACCACCACGCATCTGTTGCATAGCCACACGATGCTGAGAGGCATTCTGAGAGGCGATAAGGTCTGCTACTGCCTCTGCTTGCGTGAGGTCGAGTTTGCCGTTGAGAAAGGCACGTTGGGTGTATTCTCCTGGTGCTGCCGGCTGACAACCTTTCTGGATTAAGAGCGAGCAGATGGTCTGAAGAATGTACGGAGAACCATGGGCGCTAATCTCTACACTATCCTCGCCAGTATAGGAATGAGGGGCGCGGAAGAGGGAGAGAAGGACCTGATCAACAATGACATCAGCATTTACTATCGAACCATAATGGAGCGAATAGGCTGGTGCATCAATAAGAGAACGACGACCGCAGAAGATAGAATCGACAATGGATATTGAATCAGGACCAGAGACACGGATAATGCCGATGGCACCGCCCTGTGCTGTTGCTATGGCGCAAATGGTGGTTTGGTTGATCATATTTTATTCTTTTTCCTTCTTACCGAATGATGGATCTATCTTGAGAAGGGAAGTAACGGCAAATGTGACGCTGCAGAATGCAATGACGATAAGGAAGAACGTCTGGTAACCTACTGCTTCCTGCAAAGCTCCGGCAAAGAGTCCCGGAATCATCATTGATAGAGCCATGAAAGCTGTACAGAGTGCGTAGTGGGAAGTCTTGTAGTTGCCACGACTATAGTATATGAGATAAAGCATATATGCGGTGAAACCGAATCCATAGCCGAACTGCTCGATGAATACGCAGATATTTACAATAAGGAAGGTTGAAGGAAGGTCGTAGGCGAGATATACATACACAAGGTCGGGCAATGTGATGGCGCATACCATTGGCCAGAGCCATTTTCTGAGTCCGTCTTTACCTGCACACATTCCACCAAGAATACCGCCGAGAGTGAGACCGATAACGCCCACAGTTCCTTGCACAAGACCGTATTCCTGTGGTGAGAGTCCGAGACCTCCGTTATGCACGTTGTCAATAAGGAAAAGCGATGAAACCTTTGCCAATAGTCCTTCTGGCATACGATAGAAGAGCATAAAGAGAATGCCCGCAATGACCTGCTCTTTTTGGAAGAATGTCTTTATGGTAGATAGCAGATCTTGGTAAACGCTGTTTGACGATACCGTCTTAACTTCATTGCTCACTCCTTCGCCATTACCTTCCTCTATATGTGTATTCTCCTCATCCTCCGATGGATGCGGCAAAACGTATGAGTGCCATAGCCAGAGGGCGATGAAAAGTCCTGCCACGCCATAGAACATAAGACTCCATGAAAAGGCGATGGAATTGCGGAAAACAACCTGAAGATTTCCTGCTATCATCACGAGGACACCTTGTCCGAAGATTGTCGCAAAACGATAGAACGTGCTTCTGATGCCTACAAACCATGCCTGATCGTGCTGGTCAAGTCCGAGCATATAGAATCCGTCAGCAGCAATGTCGTGAGTGGCACTCGCGAATGCCATAAGCCAGAAGAAGCAAAGTGTACCTTGCAACCAGAAGCTTGACGGAATGGTGAAGGCAATACCACCGAAGGCAGCACCAATAAGCAACTGCATAGCCGTAATCCACCAGCGTTTTGTCTTTACGATGTCGATAAAAGGACTCCAAAGTGGCTTTATAACCCAAGGGAGATAAAGCCAGGAGGTATAGAAAGTTATATCGGCATTAGAAAGACCGAGTTGTTTGTAGAGGATGAGCGATATTGTCATCACAGCTACGTATGGTAGTCCCTCAGCGAAATAGAGGGAAGGAATCCAGGACCAAGGAGATTTCATAGCTAAAGCTAATTGATAATTGACAATTTATAATTTATAATTGATAATTGTTAGTATGCTTTCTTTATTTCTGCATTT
>JAEEGJ010011254.1_pt1 | contig 22799 bp, 17 predicted proteins | sample 8958761 | NCBI WGS metagenome assembly JAEEGJ01 (sample SAMN16246546, study PRJNA631951) | gut metagenome | biome: gut microbiome; feature: rumen; material: RS-attached | host: Bos | place: Iran: Karaj | collected 2018-10 | reverse complement strand
ATCATTATCGTCCCGGGTACACGAAATAGCATCGACGCTCAGCTCAAGGCCTGGGACCTTGAGACGGAATTTCATAACGGCGTAAGACTCACGAACGAAGAGGCGCTCCCGCTTGTGGAACAGGCTTCTTTGGGTGTGGCACAGCGCATCATGAGCCACCTCACGGCGAGCGGTCTCAGCGGCATCCAGGGGAACTGGATTCTGGCGCGCAGCATGGGCGTGATTAACGGTGTTGACTACATGCGCACCGGTCGCATCGAGCGCATCCAGCGCGACCTCTTGGAACAGCTCATGAACGAGAAGTTCGTGCCGATTATCCCGCCGATTGGCTGGAACAAGATTGGACGCGCCTACAATATTTCGAGTACGGAACTTGCTACTGAACTTTGCAAGTACCTTAAAGTCGGGAAACTGTTCTTTATCGGAAGTGAAAGCGGAATCAAGCTTGAAGGTCTTGTAACGGGCAAGAACACGAAGTATCTTGAACCGACGGATAACGGGCTTATTTCTGCAATGGACGTGGACCAGGCAAAGGAACTTCTGGAACTCAATTCCGATGTGCTCGACTTTGCGCAGATGGATTACCTGATGAACGCCATCAACGCCTGCGAAGCGGGCGCGAACCGTGTGCATTTGCTGAGCGGTGAATTCCAGGGCAGTGTGCTACAGGAAGTGTTCTCGGCTCGTGGTGACGGAACCATGGTGTACGCAAACCAGTACTCCAGCATACGTCCGGCGACCATCGAAGACATCCCGGATATCCTCCGCATCATGCAGGACTACATTGCGAAGGGCTATCTCGTGCCGCGTACGCAGGATTCCATCTCCGAGAAATTGGAAGATTATGTTGTCTACAGCATTGACAATAGCATCCATGGTTGCGGTGCGCTCCACGCGTTCGAGGATGGCATGGCCGAAGTTGCAGGCATTGCTGTCGGTGCGAACTACCGCAAGTCGGGTATCGGCGAAGCGATTGTGCGTCACCTGATTTCTCTTGGGCGCATGAAGGGCTACAAGAAGCTATTCTTGCTTACAACACAGGCTCTTGATTGGTTCTACCAGCTTGGATTTGAAGACGGCACTGTCGAGGAACTGCCAAAGAGCAAGCGTGAACATTACAATCAGAAGCGCAAGTCGCGTATCTTGATGCTTCCGCTGGAAAAATAATCCGCGCGCATTTATAGACTGAGCGCGTCTCGTGCCATACATTTCATCCGGCCATCAGGCCGGATTGTCTTTTTTATATACTCTGTTCGAACTGTAGTTTGTATATTTAAAAAAAATGTAGGATAAAAATGTATTTAAAGAAAGCTTTTTTGTTGGCACTGTTTGTTGCGCTTAGTCTGGTCGCGTGTTCCGATATCGAAGATGAAATTCTTTATCGTGAGGATGCTGCGGGAGTTCGTTTTTCTCCCACAAAATTGCAGGGAACGATAGATTATTTGCCGGCGATGGCTCCGAAATATGTGAAGGTCGTAAATGTCGATGAGCAGCTGAATCCTGTTGATTCCTTCGAGGTTTCGGTGGATTCCGGCAACTCGAAGAGCCGTGCTTTTGAAGTTGCATCCCGTGACTATGAATACCCGATTGTAAAGATTGTACCTGTTTTTGAGCAGGACAATGGGACTGAAATGGAATTCCCTCAATATGTGCGGCTGGATAAACGTAATGATAATCTGAAATTGAATTTGTTTGAAGCTCTCGCTGCAGAGCGTACTGAAGAGCTGGTGCGTGAGAAAGATTGCAGTTTCGACAGCGCCCGGATTCAGGCTGTTGCAGAACTTATCATGGCGCTTGATATTATAAAAGAAAAAGAAGAAGCATCCCGTTTGGCTTCGGACATGTCTGAGTATTATTCTTTAATGTTAATGAAAAAGTCATGGACATTTATTTATTGCCAGTACGAAATTTCGGACAGTCTGTTCTATAAAACGTTTGAGGAACTGCGTAAAGATTTTGCGAAAAAAGGCTCTGTAGATTCTTCATTTCTTGTCCATGCTGCGGATGTGTGGCTTTCGACTTTTAAAGTGGTGACGGATAAAAATGGCTATGTGAAATTCAAAAGCGTTTCGCGTGATTCGTCTGTTGGTGCAAATGGTTTTAATAGTGAATTTTTTGCGAGTGTATATGGAATCCAGTTTTTGTGGAATGAGAATTCGCCTGCAAAGATCGATAATAAGCTGAGCCAGTTTAATGGTCGCAAGTTTATTTACGACAAGTCGGAAACTCTTTGGCGATTGGCTATGCCGCTAGACGATTCACTTGGCATATGCTATTCCCGGAAGGACTCAATCGTCGTACATGAAGGAAGATATTACCGCTGCGCAAAAGGCTCGGTGGAATGGAAAGAAGAAACGGATCGTGATACCATATTGAAACAGACTTATGGAACTTGCGGTAGCGCAGCCATGAATATTGGCCGTGCCGGTTATGTGGGCGATTCCCTGTTCGTCTGTACCTGTGAAGATAAAAAATGTGCCTGGACGGATAAGTATGCAAAATCGGTGATTAAAAAAAATGATCCAATTTATCCCTCCTATGTTATTGCAAATGCTATACGCGAGTATGGCTTGTGCGGGCAAAAACTGTATGGCGAGATAAAGAAGGTCAATGACGATTATGTATTGTGCTCTAAGAAGGACAATAAATGGGAAGTCGTGGATTCTTTGGATTATTACTTGGGCATGTGCTCTGAAGAGAATGCAAAGGGAGAACACCAAGGCGTGTATTACGCTTGTAAGGACTATGAAGAATATGGAGTGGTTGGCGGAAATTGGAGCGAAATTCCGGAACCTGCTTATTTGGACGAGGATTGCCATTCCATAGAAGTGGGTGCACTTTATGTCAAGAAATATGGTGACTATTATTTTGCATGTTATACAAGAATAAAGCTTGATAAAAATGGTTATAGCAAATCTGTGACTTTCTGGAACAAACTGGATAGCGCTGAGGCGATTCCTCCAGTGATCAATATGGATGTGTGCAATAGCGATCGTGAAAATTTAAAAGTGATTTATGATGGTGCATATTATGAATGCGATAACCGGGACTTATTCTATAGATGGTATCCGGTTGAAAAAGATTCGCTGTTGCCTCCAGAAAAGGATGGTCATATCTGTACGCCCGATTTATATGGAACGGTAAAGAAATATGGGGACGCTTATTATGAGTGCGGCTATGTGAACCAATGGAGAGAAATGCCTGCTGTTGAATCTGCATTGCTGTACTATCGCGATAGCTTGGGTAGCTGTGACACGATTTCGAAAAAGAGCCTTTACTGGAATGAAAAAAGTTCATCCTTTTTTGGATGTCTAAAAGGCAAAACGGGATATGATTGGACGCAAATTTACCTTGCGCCCGGCTTAAATTATACGATGCCGAAGTCCTTTGAAAAAAGGAAGTTTGCTGGCGGCATGGTGGAACGTGATTCCGCTTATACGGTGACCGTGGATGGCGTTGCATACCGTTTCTCGATTTTCGAGAAGAACTGGCCGCTTTCCCATGTGGTCATTGCGGGTAAAGGTTATGATGCCTATTTCTACAATGAAAGACTTTTCTTGCATAGCGAACGTGGAACGGAACAAGTCCATATTGATTCCATAAAGAATAAGAGCGAAAGCTATGACGGCTTTTTTGCAAGCTGGAAATCCTGGGCAAAGAAATGTAGCGAGTGCTCTGATACGACTATAGCTGTCGATACTTCTGTCTATGTGGCGCGCTATAATGAAGACGCTTTTATGGACTGGACGCGGGCAAGCGCGTTCTGCCCCGAGGGCTTCCACATTCCTTCTTCAGAAGAATTTATGCAGGATGATTTTGTTGCATATAAAACTTATGACATGACAATTCGTAACGATACCCCGGTTTTGTGGAATTATAAAATGAACAAGATCGGATGCAATCGTGACAATACCATTTTCTTTGATATTTTCTGGACAAGTTCCGAAAAGGATAAAAAAACTCAGCAGTGCTATGAAGCGGCATGGCATATTTACAAAGATGAAAAGGACCGCCGCATTGTAGATTGCCCGAAGGATCTGTACCCGATGGTGCAAACGCTGTGTGTCCAGGATGATTGATTTTGTAATTTGTTTTTGCTTTTAAAGGAGAAAAAATGAAATTTAAGTGTGTAGCTTTTATTTTTGCGATGTTGTGGCTTGTTGCGTGTTCTGGCGGACCTGATGAAATCGTCGCTCGATATAATAGTGATGGTCATAAGTTTTCTCCGACAATGTTGAAAGGATCGGTGGAATATTTGCTTTATATAGAGCCAGAAAAAGTAATGGTGGTTCCTGTAGACTACCAGCTGAATGCGCTCGATTCATTTGAAGTGACTGAACATCATATCAACTTGTGCTATTATAATTTTGGCGTAGCTTCCCGGGAATATGATGTCCCGTTTGTGAAAATCGTGGCTTTTTTCCCGACGTCGAATGACAAGCTGATGGAATTTTCGCAATATGTGCGCTTGTCTGGCTATAACGAAAACTTGAGGCTTGTCTTGCACGGGGCGCTTGTGGCAAGCCGCATAGAAACTCTGGTGCGGAAAGAAAATTACAGTATCGAAGAGGCCGAAGATAAGGCGTATGAAGAATTGGGAACATTGCTCAATATCAATATGGCTAGCTATCGCGCCAACAATTTTTCAAATTACAAGGATGTTTATAGCCGGGAAATGGAAAGGTGGAATGTGCTTGCTCCTTATGTTATTTGCAGACATGAAATTTCGGATAGCGTTTTTTACAGTGATTATCTGGAATTCCGCGATGAATTTGCTAAAAAGGGAACGATCGATTCTTCCATGATCGTTCGCGCTGCGGATGCGTGGCTTGCGACATTTGAACTGTCGTCTGGCGATAAGGAAAAATACCTTTTTGAAGGCGTTTCTAGAGATACATCGGAAGGTCTGAGAGATTTGGATACGTTGTTTTTCCAGAACGCTTATGGATTAAAATGTTCCTGGTCAAGAGATTCGACGGTGAAAATTGAGAAGAAGTCCAGCGCGTTTTATGGGCGGTCTCTAGTTAGTGATAAACTTTATAACCCTTCAAATAGCTATCTCTATCACAAATGGCGTATACAGACGCCTCTTGAAGATTCTATTGGGGCGTGTGTTCACGGTGAAACAAAAATTGCAGAGCATCAAGGCACCTATTATGTTTGCAGGAATAGTGCGCATCAATGGGAAGAGGAATCGAATATAGATACCTTGATGATGTTTAAGTATGGCGTTTGCTCCGAACGCTATGGCATGGAAGGACGGTCGGCTTATATAAAGGATACTTCTTTTGTATGCTACTGCGAAGATAAAGACAAGTGCGAATGGAAAGTTATCGAAGCCCTTTCGCTTGGTGATTCTGCCTATGCGAAGAATCTGGACTTGCTGGCGACGGAACGCTTTGGTAAATGCAAAGAGGTGCTCCATTTCGGCGGCGCTGTGAAACAGTTGGATAGCTTGTATGTGCAATGCTCTAATTACAAGTGGGTTAAGATAGATTCTTTGGCGTTCCACATGGGCGTTTGCCCTGGTGGTAACTTTGGCAAGATTGGTATGATGCCGGAAGGGAATTATTACAAATGTGGCTATGATGGCTGGTCCTATATTACCATTCCAGAAGCGAAGGGTGAGCTGTGTGACTGGAAGTCGGATTCGACGTATAAGAAATATGACGGCCGGTATTTTTATTGCGCTGACGGGAAATGGAGCGAAGTTTCTGAGGATGAAGTTATTAAGCCTGTGCTGGAAGGCTATGTCTGTGATGAAAATCGTGCGTCAGAAATAAAGAAGTATGGAGATGAATACTTTACTTGTCGTGTTGGAACGTCTGATATCCAGTCTTCGAATCACTGGAGTGCATCGACAATTCAGGAAAGGGAGCTTTATCGCTACAAAGAGAATTATTCGAATCTCTGCATTGTTGATCGTGTCGGGCTGTTTGTTTTATGGAGCGACTCCGCCCAGTCTATGTATGGTTGCGTGTATGATGAAAATAAGACCTATGAATGGGCTAGAATCGTTGCTGCATCGAAAGATTCCGTGAAGCAGCAAATCATAGATTCTGTCGGGCAGAAGCCGTTTTCTAAGGGAAGGTTCATCGACAATAATACTTACGAAGTTGAAGTTGATAATGTCCTGTATGGATTTAAGGAATTCTTGTGGAATCGCAAGAAAAAAAGCGGCTGGGATGATTATATTATAATGAACGTGAGCTATACGAAAAAGGTGGAGAAAAAAGAGGACTGAAAATGAATACGCTTGAAGCCATCAAGACCCGTCGCAGTACACGCAAGTTCAAGGCTCAGCCTGTTGAAATCGAAAAGTTGAAACTGATTGCCGAAGCAGGGCAGTTCGGCCCTACGGGCGGTAACGCACAAGGTAATCACTTTTTCGTGATTTCGGACGCGTCGGTCATCGCAAAGCTCAAGGAACTTGTGCAGTCTGCATTTGCAGCGATGGAACTCCGCGAAGACCTTTACAAGAGCCTCAAGAACTCCATCACGCTTTCGCGCAAGGGCAATTATTCTTTCTGCTATACGGCGCCTGTGCTTATTGTCGTTGCAAACAAGAAGGAATACGGCAATAACATGGCCGATGTCGCCTGCGCTGTCGAAAACATGATGCTTGCCGCCAATGAACTCGACCTTGGCAGTTGCTATATCAATCAGCTCAAGTGGCTGAACGAAGACCCGACGCTTCTTGCGTACTTGCGCGGCCTTGGCCTTAAGGAAGATGAACGCGTTTACGCCTCTGTCGCGATTGGCTACGCTGACACCGAAAGCGGGCTTCCGAACCGCACGGAAACGCCGCGAATTGGCAACGAAGTCGAGTGGGTGTAATTAGTAGACAGTAGGAAGTAGGCAGTAGGAAGCGGAAGGGCGCTTTTTATCAAGTTCGCTTTTTTCTATAGTTAGAAAAAAAGAAACGGTCCATTGGACCGTTTTCGTTTTATGGATTTAAAAATGTAAGATTTGCAATATGGTAAGAATTTGAATCTTTTGAACATGGAAATTTTTTTCGTCCGATGTAGCAAAATTTCATAATAGAATTAAATTCCTTGATTTCATCGGATGATTCTTCTATGTATCCGTTTTTTTCGTAAAAATCCTTTGCTTCTTCAAAATTTTTATATAAAACTCCTTTGGAGTCTAACAATTCTGATATTTGTTCTATTTTTTCTTTGCTATAATCGTACATGTTTTGGGGGATAATATCCAAATATTTATCTCCTAATTGAGATAAAAGAACTTTGTCTTCTTTTGATAGATGGGAAATTTTTTGCAAAGATGTTTTTTCTCTGTTGATCCAATCTAGTGCGGCGTTTTTGTCTTTAGCTTTTATTGTTGCTAAAACAAGTTTGTCTATGATTACGCAATTGCTTTTATCGTTCTTGTAAAGATTATGTAATACTTTGTATCTAATAATGGGAGGTAATAAGGAGAATGTTCGTGTGATGTTGCTGTTAGAACCGAAACGATTTTTTTCAAAATAAGCAATGAAAAGATAAGCGTATAAATTTATCAAAGCCTCTATAACTTCGTTGAAATCTTGTTCTGTGGGTTCATCTGTTTTTTGTGTGTGGGTATTGTCGTTTCCTTTGATGCGTATAGTTTCAATAGACTCTTTTAGTAAAGAGTTGTTTCTTTGTTTTACCAAATTACTTATTCTTCCTAATGTAACTTTTTCTGTTTCAGGTAAGTTGAATATTTTGCGTATAATAATTTCCGAATATTGTCTTAATGTTGCAATTTTTCCTCGTAGAGAACGCTTTTCAAGATAAAAAGAATCGCAAATTAAATCGTCTATCAGTGAAGAATATGTTTCGTTGCTGAAATTGTCCATTTTTAGCCTCTCAATTCCTTAATTATTTTGTTGCTAATATATATTGAAATTTTTTTATTTGCAAATAAAAAATGAAGTTTGTATTGAAAAATCCGAATGGTTTGACTCTATATTCTGTGCTTAACCAACCATTATTATAGTGTTTGCATTTCTTCTATGGGCAGACTGGAATGTAAGGTGATGACATTGACGGTAATTCATGAGAGCGAGGAATGTCCCCTATTTATGCTGTAAACCCGTTATGTCAGAAGACTACTTCTTTGCTTTTTGCTATCTTTGCGCTCAACGGATGCCGAAGGCAACCGACCTCTTACCTCATCGCTTGCGGGTACATTATGGATTTTAAGAAAATGGAAGACGGCTTCCGGATGATTCTGGAAGGCATGGGCGAAGACCCGAACCGTGAAGGCCTTATCGATACGCCGAAGCGTGTTGCTAAGATGTACGCTGAGCTCATGACTAGCCTTACAGGTGAAATGAAGGCCGAAGACATCCTCAAGACGCGTTTCCACGAAAAGTACGATGAGATGATCATCGTGCCGGATATCCAGTTTGCGAGCATGTGCGAACACCACTTTTTGCCGTTCACGGGCAAGGCTCACGTGGCCTACATCCCGGGTGATTGCGTGGTCGGTCTCTCGAAAATCCCGCGCGTGGTGGAATATTACGCCCGCATGCCGCAGATCCAGGAACGCATGACGCGCCAGATTGCAGAACTTATCCAAAAAGTGCTCCAGCCGAAGGGTGTTGCGGTTGTTTTGGAAGCCTCCCACATGTGCATGACAATGCGCGGTGTGAAAAAGCCGGGTGCCATGATGGTCACGACGCAGCTCCTTGGACGCTTCAAGACGGACGAAAAAACACGCGCCGAGTTCATGTCCCGCATCTACGCCCCGCGTTAGTTGTCATTCCCCTATCCATTATTGTCATTCCCGCCTCCGAGCGGGAATCTCCTTTTTACCTTTGGACTTTTTGTCAATGAAACGTTCCCCGTGATTTTGATCATGGGGCTTTTTCGTGGGTATTTTATTGAAGGATGGGATTACGGTCTTGGTAAAAAGGAGTGCATAAAATGAAATCAAAGATTTTTAAGGGTGTGATTTTGGCAAGTGCCATTGCCTTTATCAACTGCGGGGACGATTCTGTAACGTCTCCGTTTCCGCCTACTGGCGATATTTCTTCTTCTAGCGTAGAAGCTCCGGCTGAAAGTTCCAGCTCCGATGTGGCGTCTGTCGGAAGCTCTTCTAGCGAGATCGCTCCGACTTCTAGCTCCGAAATTGCGCCGGCCTCAAGTTCCGACGAAACTCCGGCGAGTTCGGCGGATGCGCCAAGCAGCTCCTCTGACGTACAGCCAAGCTCAAGCGACGTAGCCTCAAGTTCTTCCGCAGTGCAGTCGAGTTCCAGCGAACAGGTTTCTAGCTCTAGCGAACAAGTCTCTAGTTCAAGCGAAGCCCCGAAGGGCATCTTCCTCGCGAGTGGCAAGGAAGAAGAAAAGGACCAGCTGAAGGTCGTTTACAAGACAAATACGGGTTGGGATAACAAGGGCATTTTGGCTTATCCGGAACAGCTTTCCAGCGACCAGAAACACGGCGTTGTCGTGTGGGGGCCGGGTGGCGGCACGGAACCGGGTGCCTATGAAGGCATGATCCGTAGGCTCGCTTCGCATGGTTTTGTCGTGATTGCCTTGAGCGTTTCGCCGGGCGATGCTAGCCAGGCGACCAAGGCGATTGACTGGCTCGAAAACAAGAACAAGGATTCCAATGACCCGTTCTACCAGAAGCTCGAACTGACGAAGGTCGGTTGTTCCGGGCATTCGATGGGCGGCCTGGAATCGGAACAGGCGGCTATCAAGGACAAGCGCGTGTTCACCGCATTCCTCAACAATAGCGGCGACAAGAATGGCGGCGTCATCAAGAATTTCCCGAAAGAAAAGACGGCTGCAGTGCTCTATGGCGAAGTCGGCATGGAAAAGCCGAATGCCATCAAGGATTACGAAACGGCAACGGATATCAAGTCGTGCCTGATTGAAATGACGGGCGGCCCGAAAAACAATTCCGAAGGCGGTTACGGTCACGGCTCCGGCTCCTGGGACGGCATGGCGGCAACGATTGCCTGGATGCGCTGGCAGCTTGGCGGCGAGAACGAACGTCAGGCGGATTTCGTGGGCACGAGCGGCAAGTATATCGATGGGAATATCATTGGCAAGCAGGGCAAATGGAAAACCCAGTGCAAGAATTTCTAATTAGATCATAGTCATTTCCACACTCCAACAACCAAGCGTCTCGATCAAATTGGTCGAGGCGTTTTCTTTACGGTGTCATGCCCGCGCAGGCGGGCATCTCTTTACGCGTCTCGAATTGTTGATGCGTTTTCTTATAAATTGAAAATTTACCCTTGGACTTTTTATCAACGAGACTTTGTTCGAAACGTGAAAAATCTGTGAAATTATAAGGTAGCTTATATACAGGTTATGGTAAAATAGGAGAACAAAATGAAATCTAAACTCTTAAAAACGGTGGTGTTGGCCAGTTCATTGGTCTTCCTGAATTGCGGTGATGACGCAGCATTGCCGTCGATTCCGAATTATGGAAACCTTTCGTCTAGCTCAGTTGAAACTCTGCCGGGCGAAAGTTCTGACTCTCAGGGTGCCTCTGGCACGGAAATTTCTAGCTCTGCTGTTCAGCAGGGTGGTGACGAGATTGTTCCGGGTTCCAGTGCGGATGTTGGGCCGCAGGTGCAGTCTAGCAGCGCTGCTGCTCCGGGCGCGGAATCTTCTGCTGGTGTTGCTGCAAGCTCCAGTTCTATTGCGGCCCCTGTTTCAAGCTCTGCAACTGCTCCGGTTGAAAGTTCCAGCTCTGAAAAGGCTCCTGCTGTAAGCTCCTCCAGCTCCGAAGAAAAGGTGGAATCGAGCTCCAGCGAAGCAGCTAAGCCGAAGGGGGTTTTCCTTGCCGAAGGCACGGACGAGACGAAGGACCAGTTGAAGGTCAAGTACATTGAACGCACCGGTCACGATGGCGGTGGAATCCTTGCTTATCCGGAACAGCTTTCGAACGACCAGAAGCACGCTGTTGTCGTGTGGGGTCCGGGTGGCGGCACGGAACCGGGTGCATATGGAGGAATGATCAATCGCCTTGCTTCTCACGGCTTTGTCGTGATTGCGCTCCGCGAATCTCCGGGTAACGCCTCTCAGGCAATTCCGGCCCTCAACTGGCTCGAAAAGAAGAATAATGATCCGAAAGATCCTTTGTATCAAAAGCTCGACATGACGAAGGTCGGGTGCTCCGGTCACTCGATGGGCGGCCTCGAATCTGAACAGGCCCTCATCAAGGACGATCGCGTGATTACTGCCATGCTCAATAACAGCGGCGACCTCGGACATACGGCAATGTCTCAGGTTTCGACAAGCAAGACTATCGGTATCGTTTATGGCGAAGGCGGCATGGAACGCCCGAACGCCGAAGCGGACTATAACAACCAGGGCGTCAAGGCTCCGGCATGCCTTATCAAGATGACTGGCGGCCAGGGTAATGAATGCCAGCAGGGCGAATGCGGCTGGGGTCATGGTTCTGGCCCGTGGGGCGGCATGGCAGCAACGGTTGCCTGGATGCGTTGGCACCTCGGTGGTGAAGACAACCGTAAGGCTGATTTCGTCGGTACGAGTGGCCGTTACATCAACGGTGAAATCCTCGGTGAACGTGGCCATTGGAAGGGCCAGTGCAAGAACTTCTAATCACTTAAACACTCCAAACACCAAGCGCCTCGATCCGTATGGTCGAGGTGTTTTTTTATGCTTGTCATGCCCGTAAATATTCTTGTCATGCCCGCCTCTGAGCGGGCATCTCCCTATGCAATTTTTTATAATTATTCACGAAAACAGTTTGCGGGCATCCACCTAACCCCTGTCCACTAAACACTGTTTGCTGTACTATGAACGCTGCTATTCTTACTAATGAATTCCCGCCGGAAATCTATGGCGGTGCAGGTATCCACGTCAAGTTCTTGAGCCAGGAACTTTCCAAGCTCTGCCACATCGAAGCCCGCTGCTTTGGCCCGCAGAACGACGATGCAGACAATATCCGAGCCATTGGTTTTAGCCAGAAGCTAGAACATAATCCGGCTGATGAACGCTTCAAGAAAATCTTGAAGCCGCTCGATATTAATTTGCAGTGGATGTCCTCGCTCAAGGATATCGATGTGATTCATTGCCATACGTGGTACAGCCATTTCGGTGGCGTGGTGGCAAGCCGTCTTTTGCAGTGCCCGCTGATCCTCACGACGCACTCGCTTGAACCGCACCGTCCGTGGAAGGCTGAACAGCTCGGTGACGGCGGCTATAATATGAGCTGCTGGATTGAACGCACCGCTTACGAAGCTGCTGACGGCGTGATTGCCGTGAGCGAAGGCATGAAGCGCGATGTGATGAAGCTTTACGGCGTGCCGGAAGATCGTGTGAAGGTTATCTACAACGGTATCGATCCGGATTTTTACAAGCCGACATTCGATGAAGAAATCTTGAAGAAGTGGGGCGTAGATCCGAAGCGTCCGTTCGTGCTCTTTGTGGGCCGCATTACGCGCCAGAAGGGCATCAGCCAGCTCATTCAGGCTATCCCGCAGATCGACAAGAATGCCCAGGTGGTGCTCTGCGCAGGGGCTCCCGACACGCAGGAACTTGCCGACGAATGCAAGCGCTTGATTGAAGAAGTCCAGAAGACGCGCGATGGCGTCGTATGGATTCAGGACGCTGTGCCGCATACGGAACTTCGTGTGCTCTACAGCCATGCGACCGTGTTTGCAACGCCGTCTCTTTATGAACCGTTCGGCATCATCAATCTCGAAGCCATGAGCTGCGGAACGCCTGTTGTAGGTAGCGCCGTCGGTGGCATCCCGGAAATCATCGTCGATGGCGAAACGGGTTACCTCGTGCCGCTCAAGGCTGTGTCTGCAACGAACTTCGAACCGGCAGACCCGAAGGCTTTCCAGACGGACTTTGCAAACAAGCTTAACAAGATTCTCGAAAATCCGGAACTTGCCAAGAAGATGGGCGAAGTCAGCCGCAAGCGCGCAATAGACGTGTTCAGCTGGAAGACGATTGCCAAGCAAACTTTCGACTTCTATCAGGAATGCATCGAACGTTACAAGCGCGAAGGCAAGAGAGTTTAAATTAGTATGGTCGCCATCAGGCGACCTCTAAGAACATCGAATTTAGACGTGTCATCCTGAGCGAAACGCCGTAGGCGTGGAGTCGAAGGATCTGATTGTTTTTCATAAAATCAAAAGGTGGCCCACAAGCCACCTTTTCTTGTATAGCTATCGTAGGTGTTTGCAAAAAAAAATCCACTACTAAACAAACAAGCGATTTTGAATAAATTTTAAACACTATGGTTTTGTGCTTTTTATTTGTTTTGTTGTTTATTTTAATTATTTTGTCATATATTTATAATGAGCTTGTTGAAAATTTCAACGCTTATATTATAAATAAAATGGGTTGAGTGTGATGAAGATAAAAAGCATAGTGCTTGCTTTAGTTATGGTGAGCCAGATTTTTGCCATCTCTGTAGATTTTTACGATGAGCAGCAGAATAATCCTGATATAACGGGTATTCGAATACGAATAAATAATGATTCTGGGGCGCCTATCAATAACGCTAAATTGCAATATAGCTTCTGCCGATGAGGATATTTTCTCATATGGGGTATCGTATACGCCGCTTAGTATCGGGGCTAGGGCACATGTTGGTAATGTTGATTTTGTGAGTAACCCCATTGCTGAGGCTTATCCTAATAAACGAGAAAAGGCTATTGCCCGTAGTTCTGCGGTAGTCCATGGAAATCTCAATGCGTTCGCCTATTCTATAGATATGCCTGAAATCCCCAAATCTAAAAACAAGATTGTTCAAAATGGAGAAATCTACCATTTGAAGGATAGAGAGCTTTTAAATTCGTTGAAATACTTATAACAGTGAGCCTGTAAGCAATACCCAATATTGGGTCAGTGTCGCTAAGGGATTTAAGCTTGTACATCATTCGTCACAACGGTTCTTTTTGGATGGCATGTGGGCTGGCACGATTTATGCGCCTATCGCATCTGTTACGATGGGACAGGTCTCAAAGGCTATTTACGGTCGTGTTCTGGCTCGCAATGTCGTTGTGCATCAGTTTGCGAAGTTCTATCGAGTCGATTTTGCCCCGAAAGACGCAATGCAGGTGGCGTATGGGAGGCGTGGCCCGCTTGTTCCTGACTTGTTTTAAACGTAGACTTGAATGTGTAAGTTTATGAATAATTTGAATTTTCGGATTGTCGCATGTTGATTTGTGATAAATTTTAGAGTATATTCATTATGAATGAGGAGGCGTGATATGAACAAGAAACTTTGTATGGCCTTAGGAGCGTTTGCGCTTGTGATGTTTGCGTGTTCAAGCGAAAACGGTAGCATTACGGAACCATACGATGACCCTGGCGCAGGGACTGCAAAAAATAATTCGTCAAGCAGTCTGGAAATAGACGTATCAAGCTCTTCGTTAAATGCGCAGAGCAGCTCTTCTAAAATTGAATCAAGTTCATCTGTGGTGGAGCCTAGCTCTTCTTCATCTCATTTGAGTCTATGCAAAGTAAGTGGCGATTGGAGTGAATACGGTTGTATTTACACTCCATCCCATGGCGAGGGTGATTTGTGGTCGAGACTAGATCGTAAAGTAAGAACAAATGTTTATCTGGAGGATTCCTCTAAATTTGGAGACCGAGCCGGGGAATTCTTCTTTGAAACTGATTCCTTGGAAGGCGGAGAATCATTTATTGAATGGTCTGATGGACTTCATCTTGTTCCTGAATTTGATGGAATATTGAGAACGAATGTTCGATTCCTAAAAGGTAACCTTACATACGATCCTTTTGTTAAAATAGGTTTTTATGTGGCAGGTTTTGATTCTAGTGGAGCTGCGTTATCGGCCGACGTGACCAATTGGAATGGTTTATGCATTCTTTATGATGGAACCATTGGAACGACTTTGCAACTGGATCTTGGGGAATCGCTCAATCGGAAGCTGGGGAACGCCTTGCCGTCGGTAAAGGTGGAGCCTTCAAAAGAACCACAATGTTTTGATTGGAGTCAGTTTAAACAGCCTGAAACGGATACCGAACACGAAACTATTTCTGGCGAAGAAGCCGCAAAACATGTAGAAAAGGTCGTGTTCTTTTTCCAGACGACGCCTAGGGAAAAATATGGTGGTTTTGAAGCATTTGAAATTATAGCCATTGGCACAAACAGAGACGTGTGAAAAAAAATCCCGACGGCTGTGTCGGGGAGCAAATCACTAACGACCAATGACTTTAACTAGTAACTAGTAACGATCTTCTCCACAATCCCGTCTGTCGTAAGGAGTTCCGGGAGCACGATCTGCTTGCTTGCATCGCCAGTGGGGTAGATCGCGTAGGCAGGCACTCCTGACTTGCCCATGCTGCGCAGGAGCGCTGTGACTTCGGGCGTTTCGCGGGTCCAGTCTGCCTTGACACGGGCGACATTCAGGCTGTCCATCGCGCGTTTGAAATCATCTCGGTTGAGGACGGCTGCTTCGTTCGCCTTGCAGGTGAGGCACCAGTCGGCCGTGGCGTCGATGAATACGGTGCGGCCAGATTTCGCGAATTCCTCGATGAGTTCAGGCGTGTAGCGGTACCAGCCGTCTTCGGTGATAAGCTGTACTGACCGTGCTTTGAAAATCGCATCGACTTCGGCTTCGAATTTTGGCGATGCTAATGCAAACCAGATGACGGCGAGAATCACGACGGCGCTGCCAACGGAGAGCACTTCGCGAAAAAACGCGACGCCTGGCGGGGCGATGTTCCCTATCGCAAAGCTCATGGCGATGCTCAGGAGCGAAATGGCGGCAAAAATGCCAACGCCAACATTCCCGGCCTGTTCATGCACGACCCACAGGAGCCATGCGACAGTGCCGAGCAAGAGAACGCCCATGATTTTCTGGAGCGTGACCATCCAGGCGCCCGGCTTTGGGAATGCTTTCAGGACTTTCGGAAACACGCTCACGAGCATGTAGGGGAGAGCAAGCCCGACGCCTGCGGCCGTGAAAAACAAGAACAGCACAGGGGTCGATGCGGTAAACGCAAAACCCATCGCCGTGCCGAGAAACGGTGCGGAGCACGGGGTGCTCAAAAGCACGAGGAGCGCGCCTGTGAAAAATGCGCCCCAGAAGCCCTGCTTGCGCCCGGCCTTGTCCATCTTGGTGGTGGCGCTTCCAGGGAGCCAGATTTCAAAGACCCCGAAAAAGCTCATGGCAAAAGCGCTCAGAATCACGACCATGAACGCGATGAATCCTGCGCTCTGGAATTGCATGCCCCAGCCCGCATTCCCGCCGCCGGCTTTGACGGCGGCGACAATCCCGGCGAGCGCCCAGAAGCTTGCGAGAATCCCGAGCGTTGTTGACGTTCCAAGTACGAGCAGTCGCTTGCGGCTCTCGCGAGACTGCTTGATCAGGCTGAAAAGCTTTAGCGAAAGCACCGGCAGCACACACGGCATCAAGTTCAGAATTAAGCCACCGAACAGTGCCGAAAGGAGCAGGATGAATGTTCCGGTAGCGCCTTCCGCCGCGTTCCCGGCGGCACTTTTCAGTACATTTGAGGTTGCCGAAGGCGATGACTCCTTCGCTTCGCTCGTGGCACTTGCGGCTGCTTTTTCCGTGGCGTTCCCTGCGTCGTCTCGCGAAGCTCGCCTTGTCGTGAAACCGAGCGGTCCAAGCCCGAATGTCACTTGCGACGGAGCAAGGCAAATGGAGTTGTCGCATGCCTGGTAGTGGAAAGTCGCCTGTGTCGTAAGGCTGTCGTAATCGGCGTCAACGCTTTCGACGGGGAGCGTAATCTGGAAATATCCCTTGAAGACAAGATTTTCGAGGTCGAGCGCTTCGCTATATTCCTTGATGGGTTCTGGCCACTTCGGCTCTCCAAAATGGACCCCTTTTGCAGAAATCTCGATAGACGAGGGCTTTAAAAACTCATCGGCGGCGATGTTGGCGTTTACATGCCAGTTGTCTGGAATGACAATTTCGATAGTGACGCTTGAACCTTTTTGCAATGGACCTGTGGAATACTGCATGCCGGCTTCGGGAGGTGGCATGTTGTTCATGTTGAACTCTTCCGCGAAAATGGCCGTTGCAAACAATAGGATGCAAAATAATGTTTTTTGCAAACGGTTGTTTGCAAAATTTCCAATTTCCATAAATTTGTATAAAATTTTCATAAATTAAATCTCATTGTAAGAAGTAGAAAATATCGGAAATGAAACATTTATGTCATATACGGGATTCCTTTGTAACCGTCCCCCTGATTGGGTAGGGGCTGTCTGGGAAAAATATTCCTACAGAATATACAAATTGTGCCTGCAAAAGTGTGGCGTAAAAGATGAAGCAGACGACTTGTTTCAGGAGGTGGCGCTTCGCTTTTGTCAAAGGGCTAATAATCTGGATGCCGGGATTTATCTTTTGCCGTGGCTGGAGACTGTTCTTTTGCACTGTCATTACAGTGGGTACCGCAAAAGGCACGTGGGCCGCGAAATTCCGTTCTCGAGTCTGAGAGATCAGCAGGCTGACTATAGGGCCTTTGAGGAGCGAGTCTGTGCGCCATCTGATGGTAGTGTCCGCATGGAGTCTGTCATGAGCGAGTTCTCGGTTTTGCTTGAGACGTTGAATCCGCTGGAAAAAATGATTGTGGAATTGTCGGTTGTCGGAGGGTTTAGGGTTACGGACTTGAGCGCGATTTTTGGACTTTCCAGAAAGGCGGTTACGAAACGCAAAATGAGGGCGTATCAAAAAATGCGCGAAAAAATGGCCATGCAGAAAGAACGGATAAAAATGATGACGGGCCGCGAAGCCTCTTTGCGAGAAATAATTGAATTTGCTGGTTGAAATAATCCTTAAATTTCGTAATTTTATAATGTGAAAAAGTTGCTCAATCTAATTTTTATCCTAGCCTTAATCACGTCAGCTTTTGCCGCTGACGAGTGGTTCAATTACTCAAGCCCATTCCCGGTGAGGGCGGCTGTCTCTTATGGTGACGGCTTTTTTATGGCGACTGCGGGGGGCGTCCGTTTTAAGACCGCTACGAATGATGCGATGTACATGACATCGAAGGGTCTCGGCGACCAGTCTGTAAGTGCTGTTGCCTTTTCGGATCTCGGATTTTTTGCGTTGAGCGATAATGGCATTGTTGCGAGGATGTCCGAGAGGGATTCCTTTGAGGTCCTGAACCGTTCTTATGCCGGGAACAATTTGCGTGTCATGCCGGGCATGATGCGTGTTGCGGGGACTGCGATGGTTATCGCTTTCGAAGACCGCCTTTCGTTCTTCAGCATCCCTTCTAACAGGTCTATTGTGACTGTCGACCGAATTTCAGATGCAAACCTTTCCAAGACGCCTATCAGCGCGATGGAAGTGCATGGCGATTCGCTGTTTGTTGCTGTCGATGGCGTAGTCTATGTGCGCAAGATGGACTGGTATAATCTTGAAGCCGATGCGCATTTGTACGATCCTGATTCCTGGAAGGTCATGAAAAATGTTTCTAGCGCAGGGAAAGAGGTCAAGACCATCGTCTGGAAAGATGGAAAAATAAGGACTTACCCGCTAGAAGGCATGTGGATCTGGGAAGATGAAAAGGAGACGCGCGTCGTTAACGATACGTTCCTTACGTTTGCCGATACGTCGTCCATGATTCTTGTCCGTGGTAAGTTGTTGAAGGATTCCATCCTGTACGAGAAAGACTCCGTTATGAGATCTGAAAAGGGAGGGGCGGTGTTCGTCGTTGATCATTACTATTATAGGAACAGGGTCCAGTGGGTGAAGCTCCTCTCTAAGGGCGCCTTGCTGGCCGGTCCTGAAAAAATATTCCATTATGACGGAAAAAAAATTGAGGACTTGACAACCTATAAACCGTTTGCTGTTGGTAACGTGTACGAACTTCAGGCAATCCCGAAGGGTGGCGTTATCGCAGCTTCCGAAGCGGGGTATTTCTCGCACAATAGGGACTTGCAGTCATGGACTCCGCCTACGTTGGCGTTTCCAATAGACGAGAAAAATGGTCTTGGGAATATGACGAATGCACGTGGGCATGACATGAAGGTGATGTCTGTTCTTCCCGATGGCCATGTATTCTACCATGTTTGGGGAATGGGCTTTTCCATATTCGCAAATTGGGGCGATTCAGCCACGGCCGTCATTATGGGTTCCACGGAAAATTGCCTAGATGACTATACTGAAAAGGACGCTTTTGTTTATACGATCGCGGTCGCTTCGACGCCTGCTCCTGATAATTCGGGCTTCTTGACGACGACAGCTTCGAATAAGGGATATAGCCTTGTCTATGTAAGCCTTGACGGGGAGGTTTCCTGCGCGAACAATATCGGAAGTACATCTATTGCAGGTCCGATGATTGCCCGCATCAATGAAGATGGTAAATGGGTTGTATATGTCGGAACGCGCTCCACGATGGGCACAGAAGCCAATGGTGGCCTGGATGTGATTACGATGCTTCCGCCTAAAAAAATGGGTGGCGATATTTCGAAAGTCGCGAAGAAAGATGTTAAGTCGTACTATGGTGCTCCATCGACTCCGCTGGATATGGTATATGAGCCGAAGACGGGATATTTTTGGATGGTTACGGCTGCGTCGCTTGTTTACTGGAGCGAGCAGGATACTTCCTTGCTGACTCCTCTTTCGACAAATGGGCTTACGAGTGCAAATTATACGAGTATTGATGTTGATAGCCGAGGGAACCTTTGGGTAGGGACCTCGATGCAAGGCGCTTACCGCTTGACTCCGAGCACGACGAATCCCGATACGCTTTCTGTGGAGCATTTTACGGCACGTCAAGGTCTTCTTAGCGATAGAGTTCAGGATGTTGCCGTGGATTCCGTTTTGGGCGTTGTTTGGTTTGCTCATGATAATGGCGTTTCTGCTTATGTTCGAAAGGATGTCGGTGGAACAGATGGCAATATGGACGATGATTCCAACAAGGACTTTAAGGTGTATCCGAATCCGTTCCGCCCACGCGAAAACCATAGCCGTATTGTTTTTGACAATGTCGCCGAAGATGCCGTGATTAGCATTTTCAATAGAGGTGGCAAGCTCGTTATGGCGCTTAGCGGAGACCGCCTTGTCGGTGGCCGTGCCGAATGGGATGGTACTATGAATAATGGAAAGCTAGTGGCGCCGGGCGTTTACCAGTATGTTGTCCGTACAAAGTCGAAGGTGAAGAAAGGAAAACTTTTGATTGTCCATTAGTTTTGCGGTGAGGGCATTGATATGAATAAGTTTATTGGAATTACAGCTTTTTTGGCTGCGATGTTTATGGTCTCGGGCTGTGCTGGCGAACGTCAGGGGCTTGTTTGTGAAGAAATTGAGTACCGTTTGAACACGTTGTCGTATTCTCCGGACCAGCGTGCCTATATGGAAGAAGAACTCCGTACATGCCGTAGCGAAGAGGCCCAAAAGAAGAGCGCATCGACTGAGTCTAAATCGAGCATTTACGAGCGCTACGCGAATACGGATGGAACCAAGGTGGATTCTGCGAATGTCGAGGTTCCCGTTTCAAAGTTGCTGCAGGATTCTTCCGAAGAAAAGACGACGAGCATTTACGATCGTTACAAGTCTGTCGAGGCTGACAAGTAATGCCTACTATAACGACTCTTGCGGGCAATCCGTTTGAACCGGACTTGCCCAAGCGCCTGCTTTCTATCGCAGGCGAAATCCGTGAAGCCGGCGGCCGCGCATTCCTGGTGGGCGGCTGGGTGCGTGATGCGCTTCTCGGCAAGGATTGCCGCGATTACGATGTCGAAGTTTACGACCTCACGCAGGATGAACTTGTCCCGATTTTAAAGAAGTATGGCCGCACAAATCTTGTGGGCAAAGCGTTTGGCGTGATTCATTTGGCGATGAAGGGCCTCTCGCTCGATTTCTCGTTCCCGCGTACCGAGAGCAAGGTTGGCTATGGCCACCGCGGTTTCGTGGTGCATACGGATGAAAAGCTCTCGTTCAAGGAAGCGGCGCTCCGCCGTGATTTTACGATCAATGCGATGGGCATGGAACTGCCGGAACTCACGCTTTGCGACCCGTACGGCGGCATTGACGATTTGAAAAAAGGCTTGCTGCGCCATGTGGGGCCTGCCTTTGTCGAAGATTCGCTCCGCATTCTGCGCGGTGTGCAGTTTGCAAGCCGCTTTGCGCTTAGGCTTGCGCCCGAGACGGTTGAACTTTGCCGTACGCTTTCGCTTGAAGACCTTTCTATCGAGCGCTTGTTCGAAGAGTTCAAGAAGTGGCTGTTGAAGCCGGGCAAGCCGTCTCTTGGCTTGCGCGCATTTTTGGATATCAGGCTGAATGAATTTTTCCCGGAGGTTTTACCGCTGCGTGGCTCCTGGGAAGACTTGGGCGAGATGCTCGACAACATGGAGGGCTTGCGCAGGAGCTTTGTGAATGTGAGTGCTGATGCGGCCGGTGAAGCTGTTGGTGACGCCAAGTGCGCACCACTTTCGGACGATCAGGTGATGGAATTTGCGTTTGCCGCGTTCCTCAGCGGGAGTGCCGATACTTCTCTCAAGTTCCTCGAACGCATTACGAACGAATCGCACTTGGTCAAGAACGTCCCGGTGCTGCTTGCGGCATTTAAGACGCTCGATTATGCGATTGTAAGTGATGCGCCGGCGCTTCGCCGCATGGCGGTGAAGCTGGGTGGCCTAAAGCTGTTGTGCCTGCTTGTGAAGGCCACCCCGCGTAAATATTACGCGGCCGCCGGCGTCCCGGAATTCCCGGAACAGCTTTGGCAAGCCGCCGCAAGTCTTGATTTGCTCAATGCAGCTCCGCAGCCCTTCCTCATGGGCAAAATGCTTATAGATCTGGGCTTCAAGCCGGGCAAGCAGATGGGCGAAATCATCAAGCAGAGTTTTGAACTCCAGCTCGACGGCAAAATCAAGAACGCCGAAGAAGCCATTGCATGGGTTCAGAGTCAGACGAAAGAACGGCTCTAACGAGCCTACAGACGAGAGGGCTTTAAAAATCTCTCGTCTTTCGTCTCTAGTCTCTCGTCTAAATTATTTCCATCTAAACATTCCCGAGATTCCTGCGGGGACGCAGAACACGATCATCGGGATCTGGATAAGCTCTACAGGCAAGAACGCGAGCATGCGGCGCTTGGACTTGAGCTTCCAGGAGGCGATGCTTAAGAATACAAAGTCCACGACAATCTTGGGTAGAATGCTGAACACGCACCACTGCCACGGGAAATCGAGGAATATAGCGCACCACGGACTTACGAACATCCAGATGTAGTACGTGTAAATGAGTGTGAGCAAAAGAATGTACGGTTTGCTTTCGTAGTTCGTGCCGTTGCTGCTCCAGCGGGCGCGCTGGTTAAAGAGCTGTTTCCACGTGTGTACCGGGGCGGTCTCGATTACGGCATCCTTGTCGAGATTGTAGCAGACCTTCGTTCCCGGGATTTTCATCATCTTGTGGATGAGCATATCGTCGTCGCCGCTCGAAAGGTTGATGAGGTCTCCGAATCCGCCGACTTTAAAGAACAGGTCCTTCTTGTATGCAAGGCAAGCCGCACTTGCGACAATCGGGCGGCCAAGGCTAAAGCCCGCCGCTTCCATCGCCGTGTAGCCGAGCGTTTCGAGTTTCTGGTAGAGGTGCGGCATCGAGCGTGTGCCGTTGTTCTGCTTGGGGCCTTGCACAATGCAGATGCCATCGACAAATCGCCCGGCCATGGCGGTGATCCAGCTCTTGCGCGGGATGCAGTCCGCGTCCATCGTTAAAAGCACTTCGTTTTTGGCAATCTTGAATGCGCTTTCGAGCGCGCGCTTCTTGGGACTTGCAATTTGCGGTAAATCTTGCGGGAGGCTCAAAACGCGGAATCGCGGGTGCGTGGTGGCAAACTTTTCGAGAATCTCGCGCGTGCGGTCCGTAGAAC
>JAEEGJ010011250.1_pt1 | contig 22804 bp, 15 predicted proteins | sample 8958761 | NCBI WGS metagenome assembly JAEEGJ01 (sample SAMN16246546, study PRJNA631951) | gut metagenome | biome: gut microbiome; feature: rumen; material: RS-attached | host: Bos | place: Iran: Karaj | collected 2018-10 | reverse complement strand
GCAGCTGCTATCGAGAAGCTCGGCTATGCTGATAAGGTTTCTCACATCTCCACAGGCGGCGGCGCTTCTCTCGAGTACATCGAGGGTAAGGTTCTCCCCGGTATCGACTGCCTCAACGACAAGAAGACAGGCAGAATCTTTGCTGCAGGCAACTGGAAGATGAACTGCGGTATTCCTGCAGATGCAGTTAAGCTCATCGAAGAGCTCAAGCCCCTCGTAAAGAATGCTGAGCACAGAATCGCTCTCGGCGTTCCTGCTACAGCACTTGCTGCTGCAGTTGAGGCTGCTGCTTACACAAACATCAAGATCGCTGCTCAGAACTGCCACTTCGAAGAGAAGGGTGCATTCACAGGTGAGATCTCACCTCTCTGGCTCGCTAAGATGGGCGTTAACTACTGCATCATCGGTCACTCCGAGAGAAGAGAGTACAACGCAGAGACAGACGAGACAGTTAATAAGAAGGCTCTCGCACTCCTCAAGTATGGTGTAAGACCTATCATCTGCTGCGGTGAGTCTCTTGCTCAGCGTGAAGCAGGCGAGACATTCGACTGGATCAAGGGTCAGATCGTTGGCGCTTTCAAGGATATCCCTGCTGACAAGCTCTGCCAGATCACAATCGCTTATGAGCCTATCTGGGCTATCGGCACAGGCAAGACAGCTACAGACGAGCAGGCTGAGGAAGTTTGCAAGTTCATCCGTGGCGTTATCGCTGAGCTCTATTGCCCTAAGTGCGCTGAGGCTATCACGATCCAGTACGGCGGATCCTGCAATGCTAAGAATGCTGCAGGCCTCTTCGCTCAGGCTGACATCAACGGCGGTCTCGTTGGTGGTGCTTCCCTCAAGGCTGAGGATTTCTCCATCATCTGCAACGCATAATTCACGTATAACGAATTGACTTATCAGGGCCCGTGCTTTTCATAAGCGCGGGCTCTTTTTTATTCCCGCATCGCGAAAATATACTCCGCTTGGACTGTGTAGTATATTAAGAGCAAACCTGAGAAATATTGAGGATAAGCATATGAAGATTGAGATAAAAAAAGGAGTTAAGAAGCCCGCATATGCGTTGGGTACAGCCCTGATCGCTGCTTCACTTTTTGCAGGTTGTACTATAAACGAGACGACATATTCTGAAGTTGAATTGGCAGGTGAAACAGAGACTGCGCAGACAATTCCTGCGACCAGTGTTCGTGTTCAAAAGGAAAATTACAGTATCAGGCCCGGTTGTGATCCTGTGAATTTCAGATATGATGTTACTCCTTTCAGAGTCACTGAAGATCCTTATACGTATTTCAAAGATAAAACAGTCGAAGAATCTGAATTGAAGACGTATGCCGAATCAAAATTCGATCAAATCGAAGATGAATCCCGAATGAGTGTCAGGGGACTTTATCAGGATTACGGATTTGAAGTGATAAGAAGTGACCTGTTTGATAATTGGGCGTATGAGAACGGATTTGAAAATTGGAATCCGAATTACTTAGGAACAGGTGCTATCTCGTATATGTATTCCAATGGCAACGACAACGGAACGATGTTTGATACAGCGTATTTTAGTGTGTATATGGATCCTTCCGAGAAATTCATTGTCGTTACAACATGTTATGACTACAGAGTCATTGCTGAATTCTTTGAATTCGGTAATGAAATAGAAGAGAATACTCTTCCCGAAGATTACGATGTTTTCTGCGAGACATCTTTTAACGAGATCATCGGATCTGCTGATGAATGTCTTGAATGGGCAAAAGAAAACGATGTGGTTGTATTTGAAGACTGTGAGCTGACTTCCGGTTTTGAGTTGTGGGATGCTTTTTATAAGAAGTACATGGAGGGTGAGAATGCATCGGTTCTTATTGCCGGATATTATACTTCAGTTAATGATTCTGTATGTGAGGAAGAATCGGACAGTTGTCCGTTTCTGGTTTTCGAATATCTGGTATATGAAGACGGATTATTACAGTTAAAGACCAGAAACTGCAGTCATGAAACAGTTGATTGGGATAATCATTATTTCTCCTTAAGACATTTCGAGGGAGTGGTTGATCCCGATGTGGCTGAAGGCGAAGAGTTGAAGTGTTTTGACAGCTATGTTCTGTTGTACAAAGAATACCGTACATGGGATGAGATACAAGCCAATTTGACAGATCCTGATTCAGACAGACGTGAGCCGAAGTATATTGTATTTTACTGGGAATATATTTTCCCAAGCTCTCAGACATAAATAGAGGATGCCCCGTAGGACATCCTCAAAGTGAGTGGTTAACTCGAAATCAGTTCTTAGATAGATATTCGTCTATGCCTTTAGCGGCTGACTTTCCTGCGCCCATTGCGAGGATTACGGTTGCTGCGCCCGTTACCGCATCGCCGCCTGCGAAAACGCCATCTCTTGTGGTCATCTCCGACTCGTTGACGATGATGCCGCCGCGCTTGTTTGTCTCAAGGCCTGCTGTTGTTGTCTTGATCAGCGGGTTAGGTGACGTACCGAGTGACATGATGACTGCATCGCACTCGATGGTAAATTCGGAACCTTCAACCGGAACAGGAGATCTTCTGCCGGATGCATCAGGCTCGCCTAATTCCATGCGGATGCACTTGCAGCCTGTTACCCAGCCGTTCTCGTCAGCAATGATCTCAACGGGGTTTGTAAGAAGGTCAAAGATGATGCCCTCTTCTTTTGCGTGATGGACTTCTTCAACACGTGCAGGGAGCTCTGCTTCAGAACGGCGGTATACGACATGTACTTCAGCGCCGAGACGCTTAGCCGTACGTGCTGCATCCATTGCAACGTTTCCGCCGCCTACGATGACAGCTTTCTTTGCTCTCATGATGGGTGTTCTCGAATCGGGTGAGAATGCTCCCATGAGATTGGATCTTGTGAGATATTCGTTAGCGGAGAATACGCCCAATGACTGCTCTCCGGGGATATTCATGAAGCGGGGAAGGCCAGCGCCTGAGCCGATGAATACGGCAGAGAAGCCTTCCTTCTCGAACAGGTCGTCGATTGTAAGGGAGCGGCCGATGACTGCGTCAGTTACTATCTCAACGCCAAGACTCTTAACGTTCTCGATCTCCTTTGCAACGACCTTATCCTTAGGGAGACGGAATTCGGGGATGCCATAAACGAGTACGCCGCCTGCTTTGTGGAGAGCCTCGAAAATGGTTACGTCATAGCCGAGCTTAGCGAGGTCGCCTGCGCAAGTAAGACCTGAAGGACCGGCGCCGATGACAGCGACTTTCTTGCCCTTCTTGACCAGGTCAGCAGGAAGTTTAGGCTTGATGCCCATATCCTTTGCGGTATCTGCTACGAATCTTTCGAGACGTCCGATGGATACTGCTTCGCCCTTAACACCTCTGATGCACTGTGCTTCGCACTGTGTCTCCTGGGGACATACACGGCCGCATACAGCGGGGAGTGAAGAGGATAATGAGATCACATTATATGCGCCCTCAACATCGCCGTCCTTGAGCTTGGAGATGAAGCCCGGAATATTGATGGATACAGGGCAGCCCTGCATACAGCGTGCGTTCTTGCAGTTAAGGCAGCGGGATGCCTCAAGTACTGCTTCTTCTTTTGTATAGCCGAGATTAACCTCGTCGAAGTTTGTGGCACGGACCTTGGGATCCTGCTCTGAAACCGGTACTTTCTTTAATACGTCAAATTCCATTTTCCTGATCCCCCTTATGAACACATGCCGCAGCCGCCGCTGTGAGTATCGCCTTCGGTGAGCCTTAACATGAGCTCGCCTTCCTGAGTCTTATAAAGACGTGAACGCTGAAGTGCCTGATCGAAATCAACCAGATGACCGTCGAACTCAGGACCGTCAACACAGGCGAACTTGACTTCGCCGTCTACGAGAAGTCTGCAGGCGCCGCACATTCCGGTGCCGTCCACCATTATGGTGTTCATTGAGATTACCGTGTGGATGCCGAGCTTCTTGGTGAGCTGGCATGCGAACTTCATCATGATGACGGGTCCTATTACTACGCAGTGGTCGTAGTGCTTGCCTTCGTCCCAAAGCTGCTGGAGGGCGACACAAACATTGCCGTGGATACCGTATGAACCGTCATCGGTTGCGAAGTAGAGGTTTTCTGTGACTGCTCTCATCTCGTCTTCGAGGATGAGCAGTTCCTTTGTCCTGGCACCCTGAATGCAGTCGACGTCTACGCCGTTTTCGTGAAGCCACTGGAGCTGGTTGTAAACGGGTGCGGTACCGACTCCGCCTGCGATGAAGAGGATCTTCTTTTTCTTGAGCTCTTCGATGGGAAGGTCGCAAAGATCTGAAGGGCGGCCCAAAGGACCTACGACATCGGCAAAGCATTCACCGACTTCGACGCGGCTCATGCGCTCGGTCTCGGCACCGACTGTCTGGAAGACTATCGTGACGATACCCTTTTCTCTGTCAAAATCGCAGACTGTAAGAGGAATTCTCTCACCATCTTTATCGACGCGGATGATAAGGAACTGTCCGGGCATTGCCTTTCCCGCAACGAGCGGAGCAACAACGTCCATACGCCAAACCTTATCGGCCAGCTTTGTCTTCGATACTATCTCGAACATATATCTATTCCCTCCTAGGTAAACTGTATGCAGTTGAGAATGATCCTAAGGATCACGCATATAGTAACATACTACAATACAAGTTCAAATATTATAAAACATTTTAAATTTTTAATGTTTTATATTCTATGATAAATAGCAAAAATCTCAAAACTGTAAATTCAAGCAACGCTGTGGCAATTGTGACAGGCGAAAAGATGTTAGAATAACAGGTAATAAGCAAGGTAAAAAGCCCGCACGGGAGGAATTTAAGATGGCACAGATCAATGCGCAGAGAATGGCATATGTCAGTTCAACAGGCAATGGTTATAAGACCGTGGCATTCTTTTATCCGTCATCTGCTCCCGAGATAAAGGGCGTTGTCCAGATATGCCACGGAATGGCCGAATACATTGCGCGCTACGAAGAGATGATCGCCGAGCTTAATGAAGCCGGATATCACGTTTGCGGAATGGATATGCCGGGTCATGGACAGACTTATTTCCTGAACGAGGAGAAGGGCTATCCCAAAGGATATTTCGGAGGCGCGAAAAACAGCTGGCAGATGCTCCTGACAGACGAGATGGGCCTTCACGAATATGCAGTTGAGAAATTCGGCCGGAAGGGACTTAAATACATTCTCTATGGACACTCAATGGGTTCATTTGTCGTAAGGTCGATCTACTCCACTCCAAGATACAACAAGCAGTTCGACGGATATGTATTCTCATCGACAATGGGTCCGAACCCTGCAGTGGGATTCGGAAAATTCCTGGCAAGCGTTGCCTGTGTTTTCGGAGGGAAGAAGAGAAAGAACCATCTGCTCAACGTCATCGCATTCGGCAGCTACACCAAGCGCATAAAGAATCCGAAGTCGGGCCTCGACTGGTTGTCCACTGATGAGAACGAAGTCAGAAAATACGCTGAAGATCCCATGTGCGGATTTACATTTACGAGCGACGGATTCAGAACCCTGTTCAGCATAATCTCATTCATGCAGAGCAAGACTGCATATGCACAGTTACCTGACCGCCCGTGTTTCTTTGCTTACGGCAGCGAGGATCCCGTCGGAAGTTACGGAACCGGTGTTGAGAAAGTAATTGCAAAGATGACTGAAGCCGGCGCACATGTAAAGTCAAAGAACTACGGCGCTTACCGTCACGAGCTCATGAATGAGCCCGAAGTAAAAGCTCAGTACTTTAAAGACCTTATTGAATACTTCGACGAAGTACAGATTGCCGCGTTAACCTAAGCTGATCACCAGTTCGTTGCTTGTGAACTCGATGGAAGTACCGTAGCTGAGCTTCTCCGGTACTGATTCTGACAAGCCTACTACATTGAAGATCCCTGACAAGACAAGTTTCTTGGTTCCGCCGAGGTTCTGTGTGCGGACTGTGATCTTGTTGCCTGAAACTTCAGCGGTGATGATGCCTGAACCCTGTCCGCCGTCAGCGAAAACTTCGCAGGCAGCCGTTGTTCCGTTGCCGAGACCAAAGCATGAGAATGTAAGGTTATCGAGCAGACCGATACCGGCATTTGAATCGGGTGTTCTGGTAGGAACGATGGAATTGGGGCGTACAAATACCGGAACGGTATTGGGAGATACCTTTCTGGAAATGTAGCGGGGTCCCTGGATCTTCTCGTGGGTCATGAAATCCGTCCAGATGCCTGCAGGTATGTAGATCCTGATATTGTCATTTGCAGTCGTTACGGGAGCTACAAGAAGTGACGTGCCGAGCATGTATTCGGAATCGAATGCAGCTGCAGCCGGGTCTCCCGCGAATTCAACAGCCATTGCGCGGATGACGGGCGTGCCGTATTTTACGTTTTCGCAAAGGCTTGAATAGATGTAAGGAGCAAGGGCTGTCCTGATGGCAGTGAATGCTTTGACCGAGTCAAGTTTAGCTGCATCTTCCAGGAACTTAAGTGTGCCCGTGAATCTTGCGTGAGGTGCATAAACCGCATATCCGATCCAACGCTCGAAAAGCTTGGGGTCAGTCAGATCTTTTGCGGGGATGTCGATGTTTACTCCTCCGAACCCTGTGAGGCCGTATGAGATCGAATTCTTAACAGCTGCAGAGAGGTCGGAGAAATCAGGCGCAAGTTTAGTGTAAATGTTGGTGTAAGGTGCCTGCTGGTCGCCTGAGAAAACGGAGTCGGCGATGATGAATGAACCGAGGCGTCCGTGTTCACGGGAAGCTATTCCGCTGAGATCTGAATTGAGCATCGGGATGTAGTTTGAAAGACACCCTGTTCTGCCGGAAGCTTTCTCAAATGTCTCAGAAAGTGAATTCGTGAAATTGGATTCGAAAACCGAGAAGCCTTCTCTGGCGAGATTTGAACATGCATTGATGAACCAGCTTCTTGCATCGGGAACATTAAGGTCAAGAAGCGCGACACCGCCCTTGTCAGCATCGCAGAGAACAGCATTTCCGTCAGGTGAGGAAATGAAATAGCCTGCGTCTAAAAGATCTGAATATTCTGGCGCTCTCTCCGAGACGAAAGGATTGATGGAAATACCGATGCTGACGCCGAGATCGGAAGCAGCTCTGGCAAATCCGACGGGGTCAGGGAATCTCACGGTATCCCATGTGAAACCATATGGTGCGTAATCAGGATGCCAAGAATTGCCAAGCCAGATCTCGCTTACAGCCAATCCGGAATTCTTTGCATCCCTTAATGCATCGATGATGCCCTGTGCCGTCAGGGTATAATCATCGTCCAGGGCAAGTGAGACACCTGCCGTGGTATATGAAAGGGCAGGTGTACGGCCTCCAAGCTGGCTGAAGATCTCAAGGATCTCTGCAAGGGTATCACCTGCTATGATGCTGTATTCAACCACTTCGCTTTCTGCTTCGAAGCTGAGCTTACCGCTGTCTGAACCGATGTCGAATGTAACGGGACGGTTTGAATTAACATGCAGAGCGTATTTGGAATCTGAAAGGATAAAGGGAATAAATGCCGATCCGGGTTTGCTGTCGGCAACATTGCATTTAACGATCTGTCCGTTTCTTACGATGGAGGATCCTGCGCTGCCCAGACCATAGATCAGTTCTCTCGAACCAAGGTTAAATGAAGCGCCGGTGCATGCATCGGAAGCTAACATGAAATTGTTTTCAGTGCCTGAAGAGGTCTTATAGAAGACAGGCATATTTGCTGTCTGGCTGCAGAGTTCGTTTCCGCAGTAAATGAATTTGATGGAAAATGTTTTCTTGTTTATGTGTGCTTCGAGATGTCCTGACTTGAACGCAAGGGTATCACCAAGATCATCAAGAGTGCCTGTTGCGGGAACGAGTTCGATTGCGGAAGTTCCCTTAAAACGAGGCGTTGCCTTGTGATTGGTTACCTTAACCGTGATAATGTTATTAGCAGGAGAAAAGACCGAGATGGTCATTCTGCCCTTAGTATCTTTAAAGGTTCCCTTACCGCCGGTGAGAGCCGGGGAATATTCCTGACATTCACAGCCGATCTTAAGCTTATTGTCTTCATAATAGACAGAATCGATCCGGTAAGGTTTTCTTGTAAAGACCATATTATCCCTCCTCGCGAAAAGCACAGATATAAATAAACACAATAATTATATCCAAACTACTATGTTTAAATTATTTCAAGAATATGACGATTCGCATTATAATTAAGTCATGCTAAACAACGATTCCTCTACGGCGGGAAGGATTCCGCCATATGTATCCGAGATACTCAGACTGATAGAATCTTCCGGTCATAAAGCATATGTGGCCGGCGGTGCCGTACGCGATATCGTTTTAGGAAAAACTCCCCACGACTACGACATAGCTACATCTGCAAAGCCGGATGAGACCGTTGGCATTTTCGAGAAGGCCGGAATCAACTATTACGACAATGCCGCAAAGCACGGCACGGTTACGGCCGTTACTTCCGAAGGAGATGTCGAGGTTACGACCTTCAGGGAAGACGGATCGTACTCTGACATGAGAAGACCTGACGAAGTCATTTTTAAGACTACGATAGAGGAAGACGTAAGGCGCAGGGATTTCACGATCAACGCCATGTATATGGATTCCGAAGGAAAGATCTACGATCCGGAAGGCGGACAGGAAGACTGCTCCAAAAATCTTATCCGTGCGGTAGGCAATCCCGATGAACGGTTCCATGAGGATGCGCTCAGGATCCTCAGGGCAATAAGGTTCTGTTCCAGACTCGGCTTTGAGATAGAGCCTGATACGCTTCGCGCAATGGAGACCCATGCGGATGAATTGAAAAAGATATCAGGGGAGCGTATCGCTACTGAACTTACCGGAATAGTGACAGGGAAATATGCTCCCAAGGCGGTCATGACAGGATGCGAAGTATTAAGCGTGATCGTTCCTGAGATAGGCGAATGTAAAGGATTTGAACAGCATTCGAAATACCATGACAGAGATGTGCTTGAGCATACATTGGATGTGCTGGAACATATTCCATATGTTGAAGGTGAAGGCCGCGACCCTGAACTTGCAATGGCTGCGCTTTTCCATGATCTGGGCAAGCCCGCTTGTTTCAGATTAGATGAAGACGGCGTGGGTCACATGAAAGGCCATCCCCGTGTCAGCGAGGAGATCGCCCTGAGAGTCCTTAATGAGCTTAAGTGTCCGAAGCAATACATAACCGACGTTTGTCTTCTCGTTAGACTTCATGATACTTATATAAAACCTGACAGGATTCAGGTCCACAAATTCATGAGCATGTATCCTGATGAGATCCTGAATAAGCTGAAGGTCCTTCAAAGAGCCGATATTCTTGCACATTCACCGCTTGGGCAGAACCGCATCAACCGGCTTGAGGAACTGAACGTAATATCTGAGGAATTGAAGGCCTCAGGTGCGGTATTTGACGTAAAAGATCTTGAGATCGACGGTCGTGACATCATCTCTCTTGGTGTTAAAGAAGGACCGGTTATAGGAGAGATACTCGAAGAGCTCTTCGGACATTATGTTGAGGGAAAATGCGTCAATACCAAAGAGTCTTTGACCAACGAAGCGAAAAAACTGATTTTGCAACGCTCTATTTAATTCTTTGTTACATATTGTTAAAAACATGCTCAAAAATTCAATGTCTTGGTGATTGAATTGTCAAAAAGCGTTCAATTATAATCTACATATCAGCAAAGGCAAAGTTGATACAAGGGAGTGTGATCTATATGAAAAAAATGAGAAATGGAAGAAGAGGCTTTACGCTTCTTGAAATCGTAATCGTAGTAGCGATTATTGTTATTCTTTCTACTGGCGCTTTCCTTGGCGTTGCAGCTACGGTAAACCGGGCAAGCGATGCGCAGGAACAGTTGGCTATCAACAATGGTGAGAATTTCGAAGCTTACGCCAGAAACCAGGTTGACAGCTACGGAAAGGACATGGTTTATTGGGATCCGATCCCGAACTATACTCCTGAAAACCAGGCTAAGAAGATGAAAGAGCAGATGCTGGCAGAAGGCTGGACTGATGGTGAGATTACATTCGAATACCATGAAGATGGCTGGCACATCGTAGCTGAGTGGGATCCTACAATCCCTGAGCATCGTGGTTTCCAGACTCCTGAAGATTACAAATTGTGGTTGAGCAACTACAACAATTACATTGCTTTGGGTTATACAAAGGAAGAAATCGAAAAGGGTTGTAAAGACGGCAGCACTGATATCAAGCCTGTCTATGATCCCAGCTTGCATGATGGCAAGAGCGAAGAACAGTATCTGAAAGAGAAGCAGGGCGGTTCCAGCAGCGGTGGTTCCAGTGGCGGATCCAGTGGCGGATCCAGTGGCGGATCCAGTGGTGGATCTAGTGGTGGTTCTAGTGGTGGATCCAGCGGCGGTTCCAGCGGCGGAAGCAGCGGCAGTTCCGATCCGGTTAAGTATAATACTGTTACCGGTGGTACAGTTGGATCAGGCAGCGGTGTAAATGGAGTTTTGCAGTATACAGATAATTCAGATGGCACCACTACATTACAGTTAAATGCAAATAACGGAAATAATAATGGTTCTATTAAGCTAAGAAAGAATGCTAATAACACATATTCAGTTTATATTGTAGATGACAGTTGGTGTTTGTGTGGTCCTTGCGGTTATGATCCCTGGAATGGATGGGGAGGCAAAACCAAGCAGTGGTTAGAGATTCCTCCAGAAGATTTGGATGAATTATGCAAATACTATGGATTCACAGTTAATTAATGCCAAGCAATCAATATTCGGGTGAAAGGATAAGGTAGATTTATTACAGCAATAAAGTGACATCACTTTATATAGATCACCCTTGAGATGGGCTGCTCTTCGGAGCAGCCTTTCTTGCTTTTGGAAATAAAAAGATTAGATTCCGTGTATTTGGCGCTCTGCTTCTAGAAGGGCAGCGGTGCATTCTGATTTGGGATTTGTCAGGACTTCTGTAGTGATTCCTTCTTCGCAGATCTTTCCGCTGTCCATTACGATTACGCGGGGACATATCTGCCTTACGATGTGAATGTTGTGAGTAATGAGAAGGAAGGCAGTGCTGCGCTCCCTGTTAATGTCCGTCATGAGTTTTAAGAGTTCTGCTGATGAGCTTGCATCCAAAGAGGAGAATGGCTCATCTGCGATGATGAGGGCAGGTTCCTGGATAAGACACATTGCGATTGCGACACGCTGGCGCTGACCGCCCGAGAGTTCTTTCGGGTGGCGCATGAGGTATTTCTCGCCGAGGCCGCATTCTTCAAGAACGGCAGTTATTCTTGCGAGAGTCCTGGCCTTTCTTTCGGCTCTTGAGCCTGTGCCGGAAATCGTTTTCGCTTTTCCGGAAGCCCTTAAAGCTTCTTCCATGTGCCACTTGATCGTGTGGGCGGGGTTCAGGCAGGATACGGGATCCTGGAAGATCGCGCCGACGCTTGTGCTCTTTATGTTGACCGTGCCCGAATGAGGCAGGAGACCCAGGAGAGATCTGATGAGCGTTGTTTTGCCGCTGCCTGAACCTCCGATGAGACCCAGAATCTCATTGGGGAATACTTCGAGTGATACATCGTGAAGAATGTTATTATCGGCGGATCTGTTCTTCGCGCGTTCAAATAAAGACCGGCCATAGCCTGCTGTTATGTCTTTTGCCGTGAGGACGGGACTTTTTGAATAGTCGACTGTTGCAGGCTCAAAGCCGAGCAGCCTCGTGTCGAGTCTTGCGTTGGTGAGAAGCTCTGCTGTATAAGTGTTTTTCGGATTGCTCAGGATGTCTGAAGCTGTATCCTTGTCGATTATCTTACCGTCTTTCATTACCATGACGCGGTCGCAGAAACCTCTTACGGCTGACAGGTCATGAGAGATGAAAAGGATCGTCATGTGAAGCTTGTGGCACAGGTCTTTGAGGAGAGCCAGTATTGATACCGTAGTTACCGTATCAAGTGATGAAGTCGGTTCGTCGCAGATGAGAAGGCGCGGTTTGAGGAGTGCTGCGCCTGCGATGAGGACTCTCTGACGCTGGCCGCCTGAAAGCTGGTGGGGATAACGTCCGCAGATCTCTTCGGCGTTTGTAAAGCCTACTGTCTCAAGCATATCTACGATCGCCTTATGGCGCTGCTCAGGAGTCGTTGCTGTGTCTTTATGTGCCGTAAGGACTTCTTCTAACTGCTTGCCGCATGTCATGAGAGGGTCTAAAGCCGTCGAAGGCTCCTGGAAGATCATGCCGATGTCTTTGCCGAGCATCGCACGTCTTGCTTTGGGATTCATGCCAAGAAGGTCCTCGCCGGCAAACTTGATCGAGCCGGAAGTAATGGATGCGGCTTCGGGAAGAAGACCTGCGATCGCAAGAGATGTCATGGTCTTTCCGCTGCCGGAGTTGCCTATGAGGCCTAAGATCTCGCCGTCTCTGATGCCGAAGTCGACATCGTCAAGGACGGGCTTCGGATTGGGATCCTTGCGCGTCGGGAAAGAGAGAGTCAGGTGATGTACTTTAACGATGTGTATATGACGCGGCATCACTTGCCTCCTTTCGAGAGGCTGACGCGGAGTCCCTCTGATACGAAGTAGAGGCCGAGGATATAGAATATCAGCATGAGCGCGGGGAAGATGACGAGCCAGGGAGCCACGCGGACATAAGCCTGGGCTTCAGAGAGCATTTTTCCGTAGGATGCTTCAGGCGGTTGTACGCCGAGTCCCAGATAGCTCATTCCGGATTCGAAAAGCGTCATGTTGGCAAGGCCTATGACGGTGGCCGGAAGGAGCTGCCCCACAAGGTTCGGGAAGATGTGGAACGTCATTATGCGGGCAGGCTTTACGCCCATTACACGCGCGTGCGTTATATAATCCAATTCCATTATTTCCATCGTTCCGACTCTGCAGACTCTCGCAAAGGTCGGCGCGAAAACAAGTCCCAAAGCCCATATGACATTTGTTACTGAAGGTCCGAAAACCGCTACTGCGACAAGTGCCAGAAGGATACCCGGGAAGCACATGATGCTGTTGCCCAAAAGCATTATCCCCCTGTCGGTGATGCCGCCGAAATAGCCCGCAGGGATGCCTGCAACGGTGCCGAGAATAAGCGCAATGGCGACGCCTGCGGCAGATATGAATATCGTGTATTTGGATGCGGACATGACCCTGGAAAGCACGTCTCTTCCGAGATTGTCCGTTCCGAAAGGGTGTTCAAGGCATGGCGCCATGAGTTTTGAAGCCGCACTTGTTGCGTCAGGCTCATAGGGTGTCCAGAACAGTGAGACTATGAATGAGATCACGACAATGCCCAGAAGAATGAGGCCCACTGTGTAAAAAGCGGATGCTTCAGGTGATCTGTTTGCCTTGTTCTTTGATACCTGTGACACTTGCGCGAACCTCCTTACTTCAACCTGATCCTCGGATCGGCAATGCTTGCGGCGATGTCGGAAAGGAAGTAAAGGATGACTGTTATGAATGCCAGGTAGAAGACTATTCCTGACAAGAGCGGGAAATCACGGCGGTCTATTGCCATCAGGAGGAGACGTCCCAATCCCGGAAGATTGAAGACCTGCTCTACTATGAGACTTCCGCCCAGGATGTCTGAGAGGATTATCGAGATTATCGTGATCGACGAGACGTTTGAATTCGGGAGAACATGGCGTACGAGGATCTTAAGGTCCGAAAGGCCGTGGCTCTTTGATGTGCGGACGTAGTCTGATGTGCGCTGCTCGATTATGGAAGATCTCAGGAACTTAAAGCTCATAGCGATCTTCGGAAGTGCGATGGCAAAAGAAGGCAGCAGGAGACAGCCCACATATCCCAAAAAGTCGTCGGAGGGACTTACGTAGTTTCCTACCGTTATGAGCGAGAAGACGGATCCTGCAAGAAGGATGAGCAGAAGCGATGCGGCATAAGGAGGAATTGCGAAAAGGATATGACCGATGACGGAGCATATCTGGTCGCCCAGACGGCCCGGTTTACGGGCACTTACGACTGCAAGGGGATATGAGATGATGATCACCATGAGCATGGCGATCGCGCTCATTCCAATAGTTACGGGAAGCCTCTGGCTGATGAGCTCTGATACGCTCATGTTAAATGCATAGGATGTTCCGGGATTGAATGTGATGATGCCCAAGAGCCAGGAACCGTATCTTGCGATAAGGGGCTTATCCAGGCCCATCTGTGCACGGAGCAGGTTTACCTGTGCTTCGGAAGCATTGGGGCCGAGCATTATTCTTGCGGCATCGCCCGGGATGATCGAGAAGGCAGCAAAAACGAGCAATGACACTACGAAAAGTGTCAGTATGAGTTCAATGAATTTACCGATAAAGTATCCGGCTTTGCTCTTCAAACCCCATTCTCCCCAATCTCTAGATTCTATAAATAGAAGATTATTATAAATGCTTTTCAATATAAAGCAAAAAGAATAAAGGCTGCCTCATACAATTGAGACAGCCTTTAACCATTTAACTCTTATACTTATCAGTTGCCTGCAAGCTTTACCTGTGACATATCCTGAACATACATGGGATATACGTGGTAACCTTCAAGTCTTGTGGATACCGCAGTAATCGTTGTGGGATCCTGAAGGTAAACGGAGCAAGCATCAGCTGTGAGAAGACCCAATACCTGGTGGTAAAGCTCAGTTCTCTCGTCATTGTCTGCCGTAAGAGGGATCTGTGCCATGAGCTTATCTACTTCGCTGTTGGAGTAGTTGATGAAGTTGCCGTCAGATGTTGACTGGTAACGCTCAAGAACGTCGTAAGGTGCATAAGAACTGGTGAGTGCAATGACTGTTGTCTCATACTGACGTCCCTTATAAACCTGCTCAAGCCATGTTCCCCAGTCTACCTGCTTGATCTCAAGGTTGATGCCGATCGCCTTAAGTTCGGAAGCGAGCTCAACTGCTGTATTTACGTGGATCAGGTAGTTTGAAGGAACAGTGCATGTGAGATCAAAGCCGTTCTCGTAGCCTGCTTCAGCCATGAGTGACTTAGCCTTCTCGAGATCCTGGTCAAAAGTTCCGTCAAGTGAAGAATCGTAATAGCTTCCCATTGCAGGGCTCATTGCTGTTGCAAGTTCAACACTGGTGCCGTCCATTGTTACGGAGATAATGTCTTCTCTGTTTACGGCATAGTTGATAGCCTGACGTACCTTTAAGTTGTTGAGGGGCTCAACTGCATTGTTGAGTGCGAAAATCTGGACCATGTTTGAACCGTTGGACAAAACGTTGAATTTAGCTGAATCAAGCTGGCTTACACGGTCGGGTGTGAGGTAAGGGAAGATGTCGATGCTTCCTGCTGCAAGCTCTGTAAGGCCTGCATCCATGTCAGCGCAAACCTTGAAAGTAACATTATCAAGGTAAGGAAGGCCATGTACCCAGTAGTCTTCATTCTTAACAAGGACAACGCTCTGGCCGGGAGTATAAGACACGAATTTGAAAGGGCCTGTTCCTACGGGAGCTGCCTGGCAGTTATCGTAACCTTCGGGAATGATTCCCGTTGTGAAGTAGCACATAAGCTCTGTGCTGGGAGATTCAAGAGTGACCTCAACGCGGCCGTCAGAAGCGATCGCAACGTCCTTGACGGGATCGAGTTCGCTTACGAGAGCTGTGCCGTCCTGGGTATCGAGAAGTCCTGCTGCACGCTTGAGAGAATAGACAACGTCTCCTGCATCAAGGTCGGAACCGTCGTGGAACTTAACACCATCTCTGATCGTGAATGTATATACAGATGCGTCTGAAGAGATCTCAACGTCTGTTGCAAGACAAGGATTGAGATTACCTTCGTAATCGTACTTGAAAAGGCCCTCATATACGTTGAAGAGGATCTCTTTATCTCCTGCGGCAACAACAGTATGCGGATCGAAGATGCCGGGTTCCTGTGTAATTCCGACGACGGCATTGTTGTTTGCTGCGTCAGGCTTCTTGGTGCATCCTGCGAGTGCTGCGACTGTAAGGCAGAGCGCGGATGCGGTAACAACTGCTTTTGTGATAAAACGGTGCATTTTACCCCTCCTTAGAGAAATTATGCTAATTATAATGAAGCGTTACCGGTGTTTAGATATGACAACGCATACAAAAAAAGCCCTTGCAAACTCTGCGTCTCGTTTAAAGTTAACTAAAAATTTATAAAATTCCCTTAAGAAAAGTAAATAATTTAACACGCCCTGGTATATAATAGGCGCATATAATCTTTGCGTGCGACTAGTTTCGCGCGCTTTTTAGGAGAACCAAAGTTATGAAGAGATGTCCGGTTTGCGGCGTAATGATGGGTGACAATGTTGCCCGCTGCTCAATGTGCAAATACGATTTCCAAAAAGCTTCCCAGGGTAACAACGATGAGGCAGCAGCCGAAGCGAAGAGGATCCTTGAGCAGAAGCAGCAGGATAATATAGCCCGTGCAGAAGCAAAGCGTTCCGAAGAAGAGAAGAGAATCCTCGAAGCGTTAGAAAAGCTTAAGCGTGACTATGCTGCTATGGAAGAGCAGTTCGAGACCGAGAAGGCAAAGCTCGATAAGGAATTCACAACATATCAGAAGAAAAAGCTCGCTGAGCAGGAAGCATTGGAGAAATCCGTAGATACTATCCGTGACGAAGTTATCGAAGCACGTGATAAGAGAGATGCTCTCCGCAAAGAAGCCAACGAGATGATGGCTGAGGCCAAGAAGAAGTCCCAGAAGGAACACGATGACCTTATCGCTGCTGCCAAGATCGAGCAGGAGAAGATTTACGAAGAGACCCAGAAGCAGACCGAGCAGCTCGCAGCCCAGGTTGAGAAGGAATACGGCGAAGCTCTTGCAAAGAGAGACGAATTGATTGCGCAGGCAAAAGAAGTCCAGAGCATGATGGACAATGCCGACAAGATCAAGGCTGAGAAGGAAAAGGAGATCAAGGCTGCAGAGGCTAAGATCACAAAGCTCAACGAAGATTTCGAGAAGGAAAAGACAAAACTTACCGAAGATTTTGAGAAGGAAAAGTCAAGACTTGCCGAAGAACATAAGAAGCTTTCAGAGAAGCAGGCAGCTGAAGCCCTCAAGATGAAGGCTGATGCAGAGCGTGACAGAGACATCGCAAATGCCGAGAAGGAGAAGCTCATTGCGGAGGCTCAGGCTGAAAGAGACCAGATCATCGTTCAGCTCGAGGAGCGCAACAAGCAGGCACAGGCAGAACTTGACGACATGACCGAGAAGGCAAAGCTCGTTATGACTGAAGCTGAAGCAGCAATGGCTAAGCGCGATGAGCTCAATGCTGAGATCGAGAGCTTCCAGAAGGATGCAGATCAGAGACGCAAGGATCTTGATGAGACTCTTAAGGAAGCAAGAAAAGAGCTTGAGGATTCCGAGAAGAAAAAGAATCAGGCTGAGAAAGAATACGAGGATTACAGCAAGCAGTCAATTGAGATCCAGGATCAGATCAAGGGTCTCCAGGCTGAACTTAAGGAAGCTAAGGAGATCATTGCAGACTCCAAGAACGCTACTGTTCTTGCTGAGGCTGCTGCACAGGAGATCGTACTCAATGCCGAGAAGCAGTCGGTATTCCTTAAGCAGGCTGCATTAAGCGAGAGTGAGAAGGGCAAGATGCTCGATCATATCGCAGAATTAGAAGAAAAGATCAAGGAGAAAGAGATGGAGAAGGCAGAGCTTGAGAAGAAACTTGCGTCATTGGATAACGCAGTTGCAGAGCTGGAGAAGAAGGTCAGAGCAGGCGGCGGTGCTGCCGGCGGACCGATGGAGTATTCAGTCGAGACAGTTGAGCACAACAAGTCTGCAGAAGTTAACGTTGAGGCCCTCTCAAAACTCCTCAAGAAGAAGTCTGCTGACGGCTGGACACTGATCTCCGTAGTAGATGATGACGGCGGAAAACTGATGTCATCGATGGGCGGCAGTTCTGAGGCTACTTCACTCGGTTCATTGGGATCCGGCACTTTCAACTCGAAGGAAGACAGACTGGTACTTATCTTCGGCAGACCGATGAAGTAATTCCTGATCAAATATGTTTTTCGAAGGATGTCTCAAAACAATGAGGCATCCTTTTTTGTTGTGTCCTTTTGGGAAATTCTAAAGACTTTTTTAGAGCTGAACAGCGCGAAAACAGGGTCCGAATAATAATGCACAAAAAAAGTTTTAGGCAAAGTTGGTTTTTTGTGGAATTAGCATACCGAATCTTATATAATAGGAAAGTATTTTAATCTTTTACTTCAAAGGAGGAAATGACTGATGGAAAATTATTCCGCAGACAAGATTCGCAACATCGCGTTGTTTGGCCACGTAGGTTCCGGCAAGACGACATTAGCTGAGGCTATTCTTTACTACACCAAAGCAATCAATCGTCAGGGACGCATCAATGACGGTAACACTACGCTTGACTACGATCCTGAGGAGATCAAAAGACAGATGTCAGTAGGCCTTTCAGTTGCCTGCTGCGAATACAAGGGTAGCAAGATCAATATCATCGACACTCCAGGTGACTTCGACTTTTTGGGCGAAGAGATGAGCGGAATAAGGATCGCCGACTCCGGCGTTATTATGATCTCGGCTAAGGGCGGTACATCCGTCGGTTCCGAGAAGGCTATCAGACTTTTGAATGGTAAAAAGGTTCCTTTCCTTTTCTTTATGAATAGAATGGACGAGCCCAACGCTGACTTTGAAGCTGTTGCAGCCCGTATGATGGAGCGTTACGGACCTTCCGTTATCCCGCTTTCATTCCCTATCATGGAAGACGGCAAGATGACAGGTATCGTTGACGTTATGAACCGTAAGGCTTTCTCAATCGATAAGGCTACGGGTAAGTTTGTTGAATATCCTCTTCCTGAACAGTACAACGAGAGAGTTGACGAGCTCCAGGAAAAGGTTAACGAAGTAGTAGCAGAGGCAGACGATGCTTTGATGGAGAAGTTCTTCGCCGGTGAGAAGTTCACTGAAGACGAGTTCCGTCACGGCGTACACGCAGGCTTCCGTGAAGGTAAGCTCCACCCGATCTATTGCGGTTCCGCTTACATGAACTGGGGCGTTGACTTCCTCCTTAACTGCATTTCAAAGGACACACCTCCGGCAGGCAAGAAGCCCGCTCTTGAGGCTACACTCCCTGACGGCGGCACACAGATGGTAGGCTGCTCTATCGACGATCCGCTCGTTGCTTTCTGCTTCAAGACGATCTCTGACCCGTTCGTAGGTAAGATCAGCATCTTCAAGGTTAACGCAGGTACACTCCGCGCTAACTCCACTGTTTATAACGCAACAAAGGGTAAGGATGAGAGAATCGGCGGTCTGTTCTTCCTTAAGGGTAAGGAGCAGATCACTACAGACTGCATTACTGCAGGCGATATCGGTGCAGCTTCAAAGCTTGCTAATACAGACACCAACGATACGATCTGCGACCGCGCACGTATCCTTGAGATGCCTAAGATCAAGTTCCCTCAGCCTTGTCTTTCCAAGTCCATCGTTCCTCTTAAGAAGGGCGACGAAGATAAGATCATTTCCGGTCTTACAAAGCTTGCTGATGAAGACCATTGCTTCACAGTCGAGACAAACCCTGAGACAAAGCAGATGGTACTTTCCGGTATCGGCGACATGCAGCTCAAGGTCCTCGTAAGCCAGCTCAAGAATAAGTACAACGTAGACTGCGAACTCGGTGAACCCAAGGTTCCTTACCGTGAAGCTATCCGCAAGAAGGTCAAGGTTCAGGGTAAGCACAAGAAGCAGTCCGGCGGTCACGGCCAGTATGGTGACGTATGGATCGAATTCGAACCCAATCCCGAGCAGGAAGGCCTCGTATTCGAAGAGAAGGTATTCGGCGGTGCCGTACCTAAGAACTTCTTCCCCGCAGTCGAAAAGGGATTGCAGGAATCCATCAAGAAGGGCGTTCTCGCAGGCTATCCCGTAGTTAACCTCAAGGCTACACTGGTTGACGGTTCTTACCATGACGTTGACTCTTCGGAAATGGCATTCAAGATCGCTGCCAACCTCGCATTCAAGGCAGGTATGGCTCAGGGCAACCCCGTACTTCTCGAACCCATCAGCACGGTTGAAGTACACATTCCTGAGGAGAAGCAGGGCGATATCATGGGCGACCTCAACAAGAGAAGAGGACGTATCATGGGTATCGACGCTGACGAGCTCGGATCTGTTGTTAATGCAGAAGTTCCTACTGCTGAAATGCTCGAGTATGCTACCGACCTTAAGTCAATGACACAGGGCAGAGGATGGTTCGCAATGTCTCACGCTCGTTATGAGGCAGCACCTCCGGAAGTAGCTGAAAAGGTTATCGCAGCAAGCAACGTTGAGGAAGAATAATCAGTCATTTTTGAGGAAAGTAATAGATATTCATTTGCGTTAATTCATTTTTACGCTTTTGATACATAATGTCTGTTTTTGGGCGACAGTTAGTCTTTACTAACTGTCGCCTTGCAAAGTAAAATAGTTGGGTCTGGAATTATTCCCAAATGAGGCAGGAGGTTTTTTATGGCTAAATTACAAGAAGCTGCTGTCGCTCAGATAACGGAGATCTGTGATCGTCACAAGGACGACAAGACACCGTTGATGATGATCCTGAGTGACATTCAGAATGAGTACGGATACATTCCGCTCGAAGTTCAGGAATTGGTATCACAGAAGACAGGTATTTCGGTAGCAGAGATTTATGGAGTTGTTACATTCTACTCATTCTTTTCTCTTACTCCGAAGGGAAAGTACGTTGTCGGTTGCTGTCTCGGAACTGCGTGCTACGTTAAGGGCGCACAGAACGTTATCGATAAGTTCTCTGAAATTCTGAACATCAAGCCCGGTCAGACAAGCGAAGACGGTCTCTTTACATTGGACGCTCTCCGCTGCATCGGTGCATGCGGTATCGCACCCGCAGTAAGCATCAACGGTCAGGTTTACCCTAAGGTTAAGGTTGACCAGGTTCCGGGAATCATTAATGCATTGAAAGAGGAGGCAGCAAAGGCATGATTAGCACAGTAACTGACCTTAACGAGAGATTTGAAGCTCTCTCAAAGAGCCTCGACGACAAGATCAAGGGTGGAGACGGCAAGCGCCACATCGTTCTTTGCGGTGGTACAGGATGCCTTTCAGCTCATTCCACAGAGATCATGGAGAGATTTAACGCTCTTATTAAAGAAAAGGGAATCGAAGACAAGGCTACAGTTAACCAGGTTGGCTGCTTCGGTTTCTGCTCACAGGGACCTTTCGTAAAGATCTATCCTGAGGATACTCTTTACAAGATGGTTAAGATCGAAGATGTTGATGAGATCGTTGAAAAGGACCTCATCGGCGGTGAGATCGTAGACAGACTTCTCTATGTTGACCCTAAGACAAACGAGAAGGTTACAAAGCAGGAAGATATTCTCTTCTATAAGAAGCAGAGACGTGTAGCTCTCAACGGCTGCGGCGTTATCAATCCTGAAGATATTAATGAAGCTATCGGCAACGGCGCTTTCCAGGGAATTAAGCGTGCGCTCACAATGACACAGCAGGAAGTTATCGATGAAGTTTTGGCTTCCGGACTTCGTGGCCGTGGCGGCGGCGGATTCCCCACAGGAAGAAAGTGGCAGTTTGCTTTAAATGTAGAAGCTGATCAGAAGTACGTTGTATGTAACGGCGACGAGGGCGACCCGGGTGCATTCATGGATCGTTCCATCCTCGAGGGAAATCCTCTCGCAGTTATCGAAGGTATGATGATCGCAGGTTATGCTTTCGGCGCTTCAGAAGGTTACTTCTATGTACGTGCCGAGTATCCTATCGCAGTTAAGAGACTTAGAATCGCTATCGAGCAGGCAAAGGCAGAAGGTCTCCTCGGAAAGAACATCCTTGGTTCAGACTTCAGCTTCGATTGCCAGATCAGACTCGGTGCAGGCGCATTCGTTTGCGGTGAGGAGACAGCTCTCCTTAACTCAATCGAAGGTAAGCGCGGTATGCCTCGTCCGAGGCCGCCGTTCCCGGCTATCAAGGGTCTCTGGGGCAAGCCGACATGCGTTAACAACGTAGAGACACTCGCTTGCGTTCCTTACATCCTCAGAGAAGGCGCTGCTAACTTCGCATCTGTTGGTACAGAGAAGTCCAAGGGTACTAAGGTATTCGCTTTGGGTGGTAAAGTTAATAACGTTGGTCTCGTAGAAGTACCTATGGGTACAACACTCAGAGAGCTCATCTATGACATCGGCGGCGGAATCCCGGATGGAAAGCAGTTCAAGGCTATCCAGACAGGTGGTCCTTCCGGCGGATGCTTGACAGCTGAGTACCTCGACGAGCCTATCGATTTCGATAACCTCGTAGCTAAGGGATCCATGATGGGTTCAGGCGGTGCTATCGTAATGGACGAAGACAACTGTATGGTTGACGTTGCTAAGTTCTATCTTGAATTCATCTGCGACGAGTCCTGCGGTAAGTGCACACCTTGCCGTATCGGTACAAAGAGAATGCTCGAGATCCTCACAAGAATCACTGAGGGTAAGGGCACAATGAAGGATCTTGATGAGCTCGAAGAACTGAGCCAGACAATCAAGGCTAACTCCCTCTGCGCTTTGGGCCAGACAGCATCCAACCCTGTAAACTCTACTCTTGCTCACTTCCGTGACGAGTACCTTGCTCACATCATTGACAAGAAGTGCCCTGCTCACGTATGTAAGAACCTTATGTCTTACAAGATCGACGCTGATAAGTGTATCGGCTGCGGTATGTGCGCTAAGGGATGTCCTGCAAGCTGCATCACACGTACAGATTACGTTGCAGAAGGACACAAGCTCGCATCCATGGCAATTGACGCTGATAAGTGCGTTAAGTGCGGTGCGTGCATCAGCACATGTAAGTTCAACGCAATTTCGAAGGTTTAATCAGGAGGCAAAAGAATGAGTTTAGTTAATATTAAAATTG
>JAEEGJ010011248.1_pt1 | contig 22806 bp, 17 predicted proteins | sample 8958761 | NCBI WGS metagenome assembly JAEEGJ01 (sample SAMN16246546, study PRJNA631951) | gut metagenome | biome: gut microbiome; feature: rumen; material: RS-attached | host: Bos | place: Iran: Karaj | collected 2018-10 | reverse complement strand
CATAGCACTGAGCATGCTTTACATATGCATCATAGTATCTTGATTCGCTGAGCTTCATACCCTCAAAATAAGACTTATCGCCGGTGATCGCAGCAAAAAGAGCCGTTGCCGCCAGACACCATGCTCCGCCCATCGAATCATATTCAAGGCCTGCGCCTGTAGTCTCAGACATAGAGAAAGGATATTCATTGTCGGTATTTTTGATACTGTTTAGTTTTGCGATAACCGGGCGCACAAGGTCCAGCCAGTCTGAATGCTTCTCTCCCCTTGTCTGATCCTCGGCCACATAAGCTTTGAGGATATAGTAAACAGCCTGTCCGTTAAGATATCCGCTGTGGCCGCCGCTATGCATGCCGTCATACCACCAGCCTCTTACCGACCATCTGTCTCCATCTACAGCATCATAAAGAAGTCCTGAAGCTTTGTTATAAGCCCCTTTAAGTATCTTATCCAAAAAAGCCAGACATTGAGTTCTGGTCTTTTCGTCGTCGTCACGATCTGCTGCCATGAGCATCGGTGTGACCACCGCAAGACCGTTTGTCCATGTAAGAGAACCTATTTTATTATATGTATGCCCTTCCGGTGTATCGAACACAAAACCGGAATACATTTTTTCATCTTCAAGCCAGGCATTATCCCTGATCGCCTCTTTCAGCATTGCAACTGCTTTCTGCGGAGTCATTCCGGCGATCTGCCTCGGTGATTCATGGAATACCGAATAAGCATGCTCTATAGCTTTGTAAACAGCGATCTCATCTTTTCCCTTATAGTGATATATCCACACAGAAAAAGTCACTTCTCCGCCTGCCGGCAGGAAAAATGACTCTTCATCTCCGGGTATGTTGCGATCCAGGACTGTTGCAGTCTGGACAAACAACCAGGGTGCATTTTCATATCCAAGAGTATAGCCTGCTGAAGCTTTACCCTTCTCCTGCATGCTGCAGGAAAAACCGCAGAATTTTATCTTATCGTTTTCTTTACGGTAAGGTGCTGCCGCAATTCCCCATACTTCGTCATCTTCATACACAAGGCTCACGGGAACTGCAAGTCTGTCTGCCCTGGTCATAAAGAAATCTGATTCCGGCATTCCGGAGGGATCGGGTTTGATCCTCGGAAAAGCCTTCCTTCCGCTTGAAGGCTTTTCGGCGGTATTACGTCCATACATATACCCCGGCATAAAAAATCCGGGATCATCACTGCATGCTGTCACACTTATCTTTATTATCCCGCAGAAATCAGAATCGCCTGTATTCCTTACAGACACGGATACATCATTTATATCTGCGTCTTCAAAATTTCCGAAGCTTACTTCCAGCCCCGCTTCTGCTGCATCTGTATATTCTGTGTTTACGCTGCCTTTTTTTCTTGTTTCACATGACAGAATTATATTTTTCATATCCTTCTTACGCAGTTCCTGCCGCTTGACTTTGCAGCATACATAGCCTTATCCATACGATCAAATGCTGCAGAGAACCTGTCACTTGATGTTACATTCGTAATGCCCAGACTGGATGTGATGTGCCCCACTTCCTCAAAGTCTTCTTTTTCTACTTTCTTTCTCAGATCCTCGGCAAATTCATCCGCCGCCTTTTCATCCATGTCATAACATACGGCAACAAATTCTTCACCGCCCCATCTTCCCAGAACTATATTTTTGTTTAAAGAAGCCGCCGAAAGAATGGCCGCAAAATGTTTGAGCGTGATATCACCGACCGCATGTCCGAACTCATCATTAACTTCCTTAAAATGGTCGATATCAAGCATAATAAGCGATACGGCCTGACAGTTTTTCTTTGCATTTCCAATGGCATTTTCTATTTCGGTCTGGATCCTTCCGTGATTATTAAGGCCTGTAAGCGGATCCTTAAGCGCCATGTACTCATATTTCTTAAGCGTTGACATCAGATCAACCACGTTCTCATGAATATTCTGGACCATGAATACAAATCTGTAATCATCCTCATTACTCGTTTCAGCACGGCTGAATATAAGCTTTACCCATATATAATTTCCTTCAAGATTCTGCATCATGCAGTCAAAAGAAGAAGTTTTACCGGGTACGAAGTTCTTTTTGAGATACTCGGGATCGGTCCATTCCAGAAAAAGCTGCTGATCATCAGCGCCTATCATATTGACGATCATTTTTCTCCATTCCGAATACTTGATCTGAGTGTTCATGGCATCATCTGAGATCTCAGTTATATTTATGCTGCTGGTAGTATCTTTATCCAGATCAAAATACATAGAGAACAGATATGTATTCTGCATCGTATTAACTTTCTCGGTCAGCATCTCATCAAGCTTTTCGCTCTCATCGAGCTCAGCAAGAAGAAAGACGAACATATTGTCATTAATAGGATATTCAGTCAGCTGAAGCACATGTTTTACCCCTTTGAACTGGATATTAAGCTTCTTCCCGTATTTCCCGCTGAATCTGCTGAAGGTAGGAATGAACACCTGATAATCAGGGGTAATCTGGTCCTCTGAAAACTCGGCATGAAACCAGAGTTTTTCTATCAATACCTGATAATCCCCTTCCTCTTCAAAAAACTCCTTGCAGAAACCTCTCCTCAGAAGTGATCTGTATCTGTTTGTTTCAGCATCAGCAACAATAAGTGCATCAAATGACTGCTGAATGATTTTTCCGGCTTCTTCAAGGGTGATCTTTTCCAGATTTGGATTCTCCATACGCAACCTCCGTATCACATTATTTATTGCATACTTACAAGGTCAGTTCAGATGATCATAATATATTAAATATTATCTAAATAGCTCACATTTATCAAGTTTATTATCGAGGACAATTTCACGCTCTCGATTGAAATACCTGTCTGATTCAGTTACTATTTTCCGGTAAGATCGATCATGACTTCCCGCACCGTGCAGCCTTGCCTGACGGTGGTACCGTTCGCCAAGCAGTTCTTCCGAAAATGCCAGGGGTTATGGTATATTTCCGGAACCGTTCACACGCCACATCCATGTGGCGTTGCTCACTCGGTCCGCCGTCCGTGGCGGGCCGTTCCTATTGAATCTACGCATTTTCAAGAACTGCTATCGCTCACTTAAACACCGTCAGGCAAGGCTGCACGGTGCGGGAAATATTAGTTATGAACATAATACGAGTATGAAATATATTAATTATGCCGGTTTTAAAGACATGTCCGATAAGCTTTCAGGCACAGTTGCCGTCTTTGGCACCGGAAAAAGAGCAAGAAATCTAATAAAGGAGCATATTTGGGGCAGGCCTGCCATCAGCAGGCTGTTTGCCATAGATATCATCCCTCCGGCTTCAGAGGTTTTCTTTGTTGATGATAATGCAATTCCGGTATTTAGACCCGAAGTCCTTCGCGATGAAACCGGGCCTGTTACGGTACTCATCACAGACAATGAACATCTTGCCGAATCCGTAAACGCCCTGAAAGACCTTCATCTGTCTGACAATATCCGCTTTTGTATTGCTATATTTGAATATATGTCGGCTTCCGTCTGCGGAGAACAGGGACCGTTATCCCCTTCTGTCATAAGCGGACACAGTATCCCTCATGTCATTCACAGCTTCTGGTTCAGTGGAACTGAAATGCCGGATCTTTATAAGCGATGCATTGAATCATGGCATAAGATAATGCCCGGGTTTGAGATAAAGATCTGGGATACTTCAAGCTATGACATAGCAGACCATCCCTTTACACTTTCAGCATTTGAGAAAAAACGTTATGCATATGTATCAGACTATGCAAGATTTGATGTGCTGTATAAATATGGCGGCATCTATCTCGATATGGATGTCATGATCATAAAACCATTTAACGATCTTCTATCCTGCAAGAGTTTCTTTGGATATGATGTACATGGTAATGTCGATCCCGGAAACGGCTTGGGGACTGAAGCCCACAATCCTCTGATACAAAAGCTTATGCAGAGCTATGACGGACAGGTATTTACTGACCGTGCCATCTACATGCAGCCTGATTTTCTGAAACCTGTTTTTTGGGATTACGGTCTGTCCTGCAGCGGCGATTATGAAGAGATCGACGGAAACATCTTCTATCCCAGGAATTACTTCAGCCCATACGACAGCATTGCACATATACGCTATGCTGATATGTCACGAACCTACAGCTGCCACCTCTACAATTCCGGATGGCTTGACGAGAACCAGACTTTGAAGCGTGACAGACGTCTGTCCGATTATTCCAAAGTGATAGAACTCATACCTGAATCAGACTATTACGAAGCATCTCTGAAGGCTCTGCAATAAAAAAGAGGCTACGCTTTCACGCAACCCCCAAAAGTGATTCAGCCTTTCCGATAGCCCCTTCGAGCGTATCAAACTCATCATCGATAACGGTATCACCTATTCCGGTGTTCACCAGATATTTATGTTCCTCATACATATACATGATCTCTATTCCGGGTATTTCATAGCCTTTCTCTGAAAGAGGAACCCAAGTGTATGATCCCCATCCTTCCATCGGTCTGAAACGTTTCATCCATTCAACCTTCATATGCCATCCCCCCTGCAGATTAAGATTAACATAATTATATTATGAACAGACGTTCTTATCTATTAACATTTCCTACAAACCGAAGCAGGTAATTTTCTGTTACTATTCACAGTCGAATCCCCAAAACACTTTTGGGGCGCTCTTTACAGGTGAAATAATACTTTCAGCGAGTTCCAGTAATAAAACGGCACAAGAATATCATCATGATGAAACTCAGATACGGAAAAATACAGATTATTCTTTGTCGTATCCATACCGTAAGAAAACTCCTCCCTGCGGCTTAAATACCTCATCTGTTCATGCATGGGTACAGCATCCACTTCAGGATCGCCTGCCGTTGCAAATATATAGAACGGAAGATCGGGGTTCCTTTTTATCGGAGCCGTAACATACTCTATCGCCTCTTCCTCAGTATACGGAGCAAAACGCTCTTTGCCCGCAGTTGTCATGCAGCTCATAGGTGCATACCATCTGAAATACTGAAAGGCATTATGGAACATATACCATGTGCATACCGCGCCGCGGGAATATCCCGAAAATGCCCTGTGATCACGGCTTGCCATAATGCTGTCCTTATCGGAAACTGAAAGATATGTATGGAAGCGCATCTCAACAGCCGGTATTATGCTTTCAATCACCTCTCTGTAGAAATTAGCCGGGCTTCCGGTGCTGGCATTATCCCCTGCAGGTATTATGCCCGTAGTCTTTCGTTCTTCGGGATCCTTCGCAGGATCAAAATAATAAGTCGTGCAGACTATGATGCAGGTATCGATCTCTCCTCCTGCAAACAGATTGTCAAAACGCTTTATGGTTTCCGGAGTATTGAACACTTCAGGATCAAGAGTATTGCCATGCTGATAATATAGCACGTTGTATTTTCTTGAAGTATCATTTTCATCATAATCCCACGGCAGATATACATTGCAGTATTTCTGATAGGTCACTCCGTATTCATATACATCCGTCGTATAGTCAACCCTGACCATACGACCGCGTTTTTCAGGAACGGCCTCCGTTATATCCGGATTCAGTTCAAACCTTGTCTCAAAGTCGATCACCTCTCCGGCCTTTTTTATGATCATTTTTCTTTCTGACATAATTTCCCTTCTCAGTCGTAAACCTTTTCAAAAACTACTGAATACGATCCATTTCCGCCGAATTTAGATGCATTAAAGGTCCCGATCAGTTTCTTATTCTCTACATCCAGAAACTCATTTGCATTATTATCAAAAAATAACTTAGAGCCTACCAGCATATAGGTTCCTTCGTTTTTCTTTTCAAGATCAGTTTCACCGATCACCTCACTAAGTTCAGCCTCAATATATTCATCTATTGACTTGTAGCCAAAATGTTTCGCGTAATCCTGGGTTGAATAATGATGTTTGTTGCATTCGGATTCGATGGCTAACTTAATATACTTTACGCACCAGTTCTTCATCTTATCATTGGTGCCCGTTTCAAATCCTGCTTCATAAGAACCGTTACTAAGCGACAGCTCAAAATTTACGGTAAGCGGTTCGGGCTTTATACCATAGGATTCAAATGTCGGGCCCATCATACCCGTCATATCCAATTCCGCAGTATAATTGCCATCCACTTTTTTACCGCAGCCGGTAAAAAAAAGTACTGCAAAAAGAACTGTAAATAATAATGCTTTTAATTTTCCCCTCATGTTTCCTCCCTCATAATAAAACAAAACAATCGCCAAAAAGATTATAACAAACAAAAAAGGGGCTGTCACACATAATAGTGTGACAGCCTGTTAAAATCTTCAGTAAACCGATCAGACTGTATTACGGTGTAGTAGTGGGTGCTGTGCTTGCTGCCCATGTATTAGTACTGGAAACATACTTATAATATTTGTCTCCGATCTTTACGGTTATGGAAGCGATCTGATTATTGGTTATCGTAATATCCGCAATACCGATCTCCTGACCGTCAATCTTATTATCTGAATCTGCGCCAACAAGCTTATAGATTGCTTTTTTTGCATTATCATCTAAATTATCCTTCTTTACGTCGTTAATGCCCTTGCCGTAAAGTTCATCTATCTGAGCCTGTGTTGCCACACGTACAGCCTGTGCAGTTGCAAAATCCTTCTCGGAACGAGCCTTGTCGATATAACCTAAAAGTGTAGGTACAAGGATCGCGGCAAGAATGGCCAGAATAACAAGTACAACGATCAGCTCAACTAGTGTGAAACCTTTGTTCTTTGATAAATTCTTCTTAGTCATTTTAATTTCCTCCTTGAAAATATAATGATTATTTTTGTAACGGGTTTTCCCCTCTATGACTATTATATCGGGCGAAATACCCTGAATACAAACCCCTGTTATGTTTTTTTTTTAATACATTTTATCAGTCGTTATATGCGATCCTCTGGAGCTCTTCCATGGTCGTTATTCCCTGTTCTACCAGTCTGATACCTGCCTGCTTGATGGTTTCCATTCCCTGATACTCGATCGCATAATTCGTTATTTCATTTGCAGTTGCTCCGGCAGTGATCATATTTCTCACATTTTTATCGGCAACCAGAACCTCATGAACGGCAATTCGTCCTGAATAACCGGTATTATGGCATTTAGCGCATCCGCAGGCTCTCTTGGCTGTAGGAATATCCCTGCCTATGAAAGCGATCTCGGACTCATCCAGTCCTGTTACCTGACCGCAGTAAGGACAGACTTTTCTAAGCAGACGCTGTGCCACTGCACCTACAAGTGCCGATGACAGAAGATACGGCTCTGCACCCATGTCGATCAGTCGTATTATTGTAGATGTTGCATCATTGGTATGCAACGTCGAGAGCACCAGATGGCCGGTTATGGCAGCTCGCAAAGATATGCTTGCGGTTTCCGGATCTCTCGTCTCACCAACCATGATAATATCCGGATCCTGTCTTAAAAGAGCCCTGAGCCCCACTTCAAATGTCAGTCCCGCCATAGGATGAACCTGCATCTGATTTAAATGCGGGAGATTTTTCTCCACCGGGTCCTCAATAGTCGATATATTAACAGGCTTCGTAGAAAGTGAAGCAAGTGCCATGTAAAGAGTCGTAGTCTTACCGGATCCTGTCGGTCCCGTTATATAGATCAGACCATTAGGTGACTTTAACATTCTTGAAAACTTCTCATAGTTATCAGGAGACATACCAAATGTCTCGCTCCTGTCTATATCGGAATTGGAAGCAAGAATACGCATTACCACTTTTTCACCGAATACGGTAGGTATAACACTCACACGGACGTTTACTATCTGTTCCCTGATCCTGATACGAAAATGTCCATCCTGGGGAACACGACGTTCTGCAATATCAAGCTCTCCCATGATCTTAATTCTGGCAACAAGCGCACCCTGCACATTTTTATTAAGAGTCATGTAATTAAGAAGCACACCGTCAGTACGAAGGCGCACAAGGATTTCCTTTTCAAAGGGCTCGATATGAACATCGGAAGCCCCATCCTGATAAGCTTTATCAAGAAGTGAATTGACCAGATTTATGATAGGCGCATCATCCGCGCTTGCCCCGGCATCTATGATGACTTCCCTTGTATCGCTGGTCGTCGCACTCTCACTGGCATTGGCTGCCGCCTGTCTGGTCTTGATCGCCGCATAATGATAGGTAATGGCATCTTTTAACGGTCCCGCCTCGGCAATAAGCGTATTAACGTTCATACCGCTGGTCTGTCTGATATCCTCAAGGGCATAGAGATTAAGCGGATCGTTAACAGCCACCGTCAGTACACCGTCATGGATAGCCACGGGCATCATGAGATAGTGCTGAGCCATCTGCACCGGTATGGTATTTACCGCATCCTCATCCACCGGATAAGTGGAAATATCGATAAGACTGGTCTGCAAACGGTCTGCAAGTGCTGTGAGCATCTGGCGCTCCGATATATAGCCCTGCTCTATAAGTATCTGGCCTATACGCTTGGACCTGTCCTGTTTCTGCAATGCCAGAGCCTCTCCCAGCTGATCATCGGTTATATAACCGGCACTGACCATCAGGTCACCTAATCGTATTTCCTTTATCGCTTTATTATCCATTACTTACCCCCTGTACACTCTATATTAATAAAGAAATCAGGCTGTTACTATTCACAGCCGAATCGCGCACTTGCTGCGCGATTACGGCTCAAAGAGCTCTGCGTGAGATGGGGGTTGCCCATCGCCGAAGGCGATCTTAATTGGCAAGCCCCCGTTACTATTCGCAGCCCACAGGGCTGTGAATAGTAACATCAGTCTTCATCATCAATTGGCGCCATACCTGCTGATTCCTTGTCATACATATAGAGGTTCAGCATTACCGTAAGCTGTTTGTCCGAGCTTTTAATGATATCTGTTACACCTTCATCATCAACCACTGCAACAGGTGCCACTTCATCCCATGAAAAACCGGTAAGTCTTATTGATGGCTTATACATGATATCATCAAGTAGCGCCTGCTCCTTATCCGGAGATCCGGTCATGACTACCTTGACCGCAACACAATAAACTCCTGATGAAACCGTATCCGCGGCCTCATCTCTGGCATTCGTATATACTTCCAGAGGAGACTCCGTTAATTCAATAAGCGTTCCGAGTGCCGAATCCTGACTCAGTGAATCTTCAGTATCCTCATAAAATGCACGCTCAGCAGCTTCTGCCTTACGTCTTTCCGCCTCTGCCGCCTCTTCGGAATATAAATATGGCATTTCCTCAACCGGCGTCTTTGGCATGGTTATCGTCAGATCCTTGGCATAGAGGCCCTTCCCCAGCACATATGAAGTGATCAGCTTATCTATTTCAGAGCTGTCCATAGGCTCATAATAGTCTGTCATGGAATCATCCATGTCAGTCCTAAAGCGCTCCAGAAGAGTTTTTGCACTGCTTAAGCCGGTAACTTTGAATTCGTTCTGTTGTTTCAGATTTTCAGCTGCAGCTATAGATTCTTCCGTCTTATTTATAGATTTGATCATCGGCCGCATAATGACCCAGCCAAAGATAAATAATATAACGATAAATCCCAGTATATAAAGCAGTTTTTTGTCCCTGTCGGTTATTTTAGTTTCCATATTTGATTCCTCCACGAAGAGAATATTTTAATCTCGTATCTGAAAAAATAACTCTTTGTAAACTATCCCTCTGCAAGAGTACATGTCACATTTATGGACCAGGTATTATCCTCCTCGTTATATGAATATCCCGTATAATCCACATTCTCAAAAATATCCAGAGACATCAGATTTGCTATAAACTTATTGATCTTTTCAACGGTTCCCGCTGTAGCTACCAGATTCAGCAGACCGGTGGATGCACTGTAGGAATCATAAGTGACCCGAACATTTTCATCCCTTGCTGCCAGACTTATGGCCTTATTTACTTCCGAATCAGGCTTTGGATAGGAATCGATATATTCTTCAAGAAGATCCGCACTTCCCTGAGCGCGTCCCAATGATTCCGCCTCTCTGACAACCGAATTGTATTCGGCAGCATCTGCAAGAACCTTCTCATTCGAATTATACATCTGGAGCTCTGTAAGCTTTGCCGACTTCGCAATCATCGTCACAAGTACGAAGACAGACGCGATCACAAGGAGCAGGGAAAGTAAAACATAAGGTATTACCACCTTAAAAACACTCTTTTTGGTTTCATATCCGGCCGAACTCTTCTTCAGAGCTTCAAGAAGGGTGACACCACCCGCCGTATCGAAAAGTCCCGCAAAAGAGAAAATGAATGAGCCAAACTTCTCACGGCCTGACCGCATGGAAACATTGGGCGGGCAGACTATAGGCTTGATCAGATCCGCTAACGGATACCCCTGCATCTCTGCCACAAGGGAATTCATTTCATCTGCATTCAGACCTGCAACATATATATCACTTATCTGTTCTTCTATATGCTGGGCGGTAGCGAACTGTCTTATTGATGAGACAGCATTTCTTATCTCGCCTGCAAATTCAGATGTGCCGGGTGCGGCATAAACACGCGTGCTTAAGTTATTGAAATAGGCCCCGCCGGTAAAAAGCATGGTGGTAAGGGTCATTCCGTCAAGTATCATATAGACAACAGTCCCGCGTCCCACCTGGGTCTGCATCATATTTACCGCAAGGTTTATTCCGTTATGAATCGAATTCAGTTTGATCCCGACTGCACCAAATATCTTGATATAGGTTTTGATAAATTCCTTCTCTGCAGTCTCAGAAACAACACTCTGTGTATTTTTATTTCTTACTAACGGATACCAGCCTGTCACGGGATCAGAGAATCTTGCTATATCCTTTTCATCAGCCTCGTTCATGATATAACGAGTGGCCTTATGTCCTGACAGACATGGCATCTCTATCCTTCTTGCCATAAGATGAGGGCTGTTCAATATCAGATCAACACTTTTTTCCTTAATTTCGTGCTTGCTCCAGGCCCCTCTGATAGTATCTTCCAGCGCCTTTTCATTTATTACGGTACCGTTTAGGATAGTATCTTCCGGAACAATGTCTTCAAAAAAGCGATCTATCTTTGCCTTTTTGCTCCTGCCATCACCTATTACGACCTGTATGCTCCTGTTAGATAAAAATACGCTTACTGACATATCTCCTCCCCATGCCGTTGAGATTTTTTCAGCCCGCACCAATAGCTGCGTAAGACTGGTATATAGGGGTAATTACACCTATCATTACAAAGCCTACTACCACAGCCATGATCACAATGGTAACGGGCTCAATGTACTTCACAAGTCTTGAGAGTGCCTGGGCTGATTTGAAATCCAGGTCATTTGCGATCGATATCAGCATCTTGTCCAGCATGCCGGTTTCTTCTCCGACCCTGATAACCGACGGAAGCTTCTTGATAAATCCGTCCACTTTGTCTATCGCATCAGATAATGCTTCACCACCCTGAATAGCCTTGCTGACATCATCAAACTGGCTTTCCACATACATATTTCCGATAGTCTGCTTTGCGATCGAGATACAACGGTCTACCGGAATACCTGCTGAATACAGAGAACTTAATGTTCTTGCAAATCTTGCAGAATAAATCGTCTTGTTAAGCTTTCCTACGAGCGGAGCCTTGGTCTTGATGGTATCGATTATCATCCTTATGGCAGGTACAGACAGCAATATCCTTGAAGCAAACATAATGAGAGCACCTGCTATTATTATTCCCAGCCAGTAATTTGCTACAAAATCACTGATCCACATAAGAAAACGTGTGGTCGGAGGAAGACTTGGCATCTGATCGAACAGTTCCTGAAACTTAGGCATAACAAAACCGAATATTACCAAAACCACGCCTACTATCAGAGCCATGAGTATCTTGGGATATACCAGTGCACTTTTGGTATTCTCCTCCAGCTGATTTTCTCTCGTATACTGGTCAGCGAGATTAAGCGCGGTAACATCCAGGTTACCTGATGACTCTGCCGCCTTGAACATATAGATAAGCAGCGGCGGAAACGCCGGAAACAAACGCTCCATTGTAGTTGACAGAGCAATACCCTGCACAACCCTGTCACGAAGCTCGGTATAAAGTTCCTTCTCATACTGGGTAATAGACTCATTTCCGGCAAGTATCTCCAGAGAACGCACCAATGGAACGCCCGCCTGTGTCATAGTTCCCATCTCCGTACAGAAAACAGCAAGCTCGCTTTTCTTAAGCGGTTTCAGTGTGATCTTTCTTTTTGTCGGTTTTGCTTCAAGAAGCATCACACCCTGTGTACGAAGTTTTTTCTGCAGGTCAGCTTCATCCACGGCATTCATTGTGCCCCGGACATTTGCTCCTTTGCTATCCTGTGCTTGATATCTGTATTCAGGCATTTGTACTCCCCACTTTAATGATCATCCCTCAGGCCCCTGTTCAGTAGAATATTTCATGAGATGAAATGCATAGTAGACATCCCATACATAGTCCGGATCCTTTGGATTTCCCACAGTCTTGAAATCTATTACATAAAAGTCCTTACGGTAAGTAAAAGCTACAGGCTCGTTAGCGGCTTCATCCCATGCCTTAAGCTCTATCTCACCGTCTGCATATGACATTGTCTTTATCATATCTGCAGCACCTTTTGCCATGCCGTCATGAGATGTGCTGTCATATATGGAACCGTTCCCGCCATAATACTCGATACTCACGAGCTTCATGGCAGACCTGACGCCTCTTGCTTCCTGCAGTGCTTTATGGATCCCTGTTCTGATACGCACAAAGGCAAAAAATCCGCCGACAAGCACGATAACAGCAAGCAGCAATATGATATACCGCCAGGCTTTATTCGCGAATGATTGTTTTTCAAATACGGTAGTTTCTTCCATATGATCAAATTATACTACTTTTTCATAATAATGTTCTGTAAACCAAACTGAGTTCAAAATAAAACATTAACTATTTCCTTCATCGTTGTTATCATGATCATTTTCCGAACCGTTATTTCCTGACAACGGGATCGCATCATTGTTTCCACCGTATGGATCCGAGCCTGTATCTGAACCGCTATCCCCTGATGTATCGGGATCCGCCTGTCCATTCGTGCTTACAACAGACTCATTAGAACTAAGCGCTGAAAAGTCACTAACTGAAACACTATCTAAAGCATTAACTGAAGCATCATTTGAAGCATTATCTAATGCATTATCTGAGGCATCATTCGACGCATCACCTGAAGAATTATCAGGATCATCAGAGTCAGTACTTGAAACATCGTCATTCATAACAACTCTGTTAATCCTGCCTCTGTTGCTTCCGACAAATCCTACTCTGTCTGCAGTCTTATCATATTTGCCTGTCAGCTCCACATCGGATCTATATTTCAATTCACCCGAATCTGCTTCCGAATAAGAGCCGCCGGATCCGTTCACCAATCCGCAAAGGCCTGTGTTTTCTCCCACTATCGCGCCGGTAAATCCGTTTGTTGTTGCATCCAGGTTAACCTTACCTTTTCCCTTAGGTATCACGATGGTATCCTTATTAAGTCTGCCAAATGTTCCGCCGTTTCTTCCGATCATTGTTCCGACATATCCCTTTTGTGCAGATATTTTATATTCTTTACCTTCGGACACATTAAGATCAACATCAGCCAGAAATACACCGTCATTTCCACCAACTATACCGCCTGCATTTCTTGAGCTGCTTATCACAGCACTGGAGCTGTCTGTCACATTCGTATTGATCCGACAGCCTTCAAGCACACGTCCTCTGTTTTTGTTCAGTCCTATAACGCCGCCTGCATTTGCTGTTCCGCTTATTTCCGTATTCGACAGAGTGACATTTATTTCTCCTTTTATTTCAGACTTGATATCGCTTGAGGAATCATTTGCCGGATCGCCCATGATGCCGATAACTCCACCTACGCCGCCATCAGATGTAGCATGGATCGTTACACCGTCCAGATCGACATTGAGCTTTCCGTTTATCTGTCCGCCGTCATTAAATACTCCAAAGCCGCCCATCACACCGCCGATTCCGTATTTGCCGTTAACAGACTTAACACCCTGTACATCATATGTGCCATTTAATTTGCCATCGAAGCCGCCTATCCATCCTCCGACATAATGGTCAGCTTCCACAGTGATATCGATATTAAGAGCCTTCAGATCATCAGGAAGAGGACTCAGCATATATCCTATAAGTCCGCCTACGTCATATGCACCCTTTACCGCAGGTTTTATAACAAACTTATACGTTGTCTGTTCATCCATGGACTTAACGGTTATATTGTCTATTCTGCCGTTTATTGTTTCACACTGTCCCAGCACTCCGCCTACAGAGCTGGTACCTGACAGCAATGCGAAATCTTCTTCGAATCTGAGGACCATGGTATTTACGTGAATATTTACAACCTTTCCTTCAGGGGTCTTCTGATCACCCATCTGTCCGATGACTCCGCCTACACCCTTACATTCAGAGCCCTCAGTAAGACCCGCAAGAGCAGACTGGGTAGCGTCTGTGGTTGAGTATTTACTTTCAATATATGTGGAAAGCCAGCCTGTAGCTTCACCGCCAAACATGCCGCCGATAACACCGCCCATGCCGCCTTTTTTGGTCTGTACGCGGCCGCCGGCAAAATGCGTATCCAGATTTCCTGTCACACTTCCGCTCTGTATCTGGCCTATCATACCTCCGGTATTGAAGCCGCCTTCTACAAAACAGCCTTCATTTAAAGTCACACTCACTTTATCCCACTGCACTACTCCGGAGTTATCCATAACTCCGATAAGCGAGCCGGTTCCGTACTTCTCCTTATCTCCCACATTTGTTGCTTTGACAGTCTTTATGTTATTTATCTCAAGTGTTTTTCCGGGAGTGCCGAGAATGCCGCCATTAAGGTATCCCACGTAACCACTGATATCGTAGTTGCCTGCAACATTAACAGGGACCTCTCCGAACATATCGGAAACCATGCAGCCCGCTTCAACAGCACCTGCTATACCGCCAACATATCCGGCAGTGGTTATGAGATTGGCCGACAAAGACTTACCCTTAAGCTGAGCATCAGCGATCACGCCGCCTTCCGTTATCCTTCCGACCACGCCGCCAACATATTTAGCATCATTTCTCGTAGCGGTGATCAGATTACCTGTAGTATTTACTGTCGTATAAACAGAGCCGACCTGCGCATTTCCTTTGAGCAAGCCTATGCTTCCACCCATATTGTTATTTCCTGTTATGGGTGAAAATGCTCCTATTTTTCCTTCATTTCCGATCACTGTTTCAACTGTTTTAAGAGTCGCAGCTGTTCCTCCTGCAGCGGGACCCACTAACTGTCCTATGCAGCCTCCGGATTCATTGGCAGATCTGACAATGTCTGCTGCATTTATAACAGCTTTTACCGTTCCGTCAGTGCCTGCTCCTGTTAATGAAAGTGTTCCTATAGCACCGCCGATCCAGTTGTTTCCGGTGATGGCATTAGGAGAATCGATCTTTGTGCTTATGCTGCCACCAAGACCTTTTACAAACACAGCACCTACTGCTCCGCCCAGATGGTTCTGACCTGATATCATAGCTGCAGTGTCTGTTCTACCCGCAGGAATGGTCACGGAAACATTTGAAATAAAATCTGCTGCGTTTCCGTTTGCAAAGCTGTTCCTGTTATCACATATGACACCTATGGCACCGCCTGCATAATTGCCGTTAGAAGCTGCAGCAACCGTGGAAGCAGGGTTTAGTGTGATCGAAAACTCCGGTGTCTTACAGTCAAAATGCTGTGGCGTTGCGCCCTCTAACTCACTCAGATAGAGCGTTCCCACAAGTCCGCCCACATTGGACTGGGCCTTTACATCCATAACCAGTTTATCTGTTTCGCTCTGTGCCGGGCCGATAACCGAAGTGGTATAAATGCCGCGTCCACCGGCCACACCGATCACACCGCCGGCATTGATCGTATTATTATTCTCATATGTGCCGTTATTTCTTATAGCGATTATTGAAAGCTTTGGTGCAGATGAAGCACCCTGCAGATATGCATAAGCGCCTTCGGCACTCGCTGCCTGCTGGCCTCTTCCTACCACACCGCCGACATTCTTGAAGGCCTTTATTGTCACATTCCCTTCCACCCGTGTACGAAGGATACAGTAATCTCCCTGATTCCAGATATTTCCTATACAACCGCCTACATTTATTCCATCACCCCTTACAGATGTGCCTGCCTGGAGAGCAGAAGTCACAGTAAAGGCATCCGCATCACTGTTTCCTTTTGCCACATTCTTTATGCATCCCACAGCGCCACCAAGGTTATTACCTCTTGCTTCGATCGAAGAACCGGAAGCATGTTCAACATAGATATGAGAGCTTCCCAGCGAGCGGGCAAAGCCGATGGCTCCGCCTACACCAAATTCAGAAGTGCCACCGGTCTTCCAGAATGTATCCTGCGTCTGATTGCCTGTAAAATCATCGCCAACGATGGTCCCGCTGTTTATGGCTCTTACCATAAAAGCCGGTGAAGTATTGGTATCAAGCGCACCTACAGCAATACCGACGCCTGCGTTCAGAGTTGCCTGATTGGTACCGCCGTAAAGCAGTCCGCTGTTATTTACATTGAAAACATATTTAGTGTCGTTATTTCCGAAATTGGTGATATATGCAATTCCTGCTGCCGCAGCATAACACTTATGATCATAGACATTTTTATCATCATATATGCTGGTACCATCCTTGGTCCCTATACCGCCGGAGTTTTCCGCGTGGATATGGATCAGTGATGCGGAGCCGCCATGCAGGTAACCGACGGATCCCGATACATATTTTGAAGTCGCATCGCCATCATTTAAGATATAGCCATCATTGATGGTCTTTATGCTCATCTTCTTACCGGCTGTATAATTTTCTATCTGTCCGACAGCACCACCGGTTCCTTCGGAAGGCTTTCCTGCCTGCCTTATGTATGAGCCTTCAGACAGATTTACAGTCACGCCATATCTGTCGGAAGCTTTTTCTTCAAAGCTTACTACACCATTAGCACTACAGTTGTACGCAGGTGCTGTTACATCCTGGGCAAAATAACCATCCTTCATATAAGCTACAGCACCACCTACAATGCTTCGCCCCATAATAAACGCATCAACGCTTTGGAAGTCCACCGTAGCGGTATCAGTCCCCTTCGTTGTATCAACATTCAGATATGCATCTATGCCCGCATATGCTGCACCTATGATGCCGGCAACTTTGTTGCAGCCTGCCACTGCAGAATATCCTTCGGTAGATATAAGACCGTTCGAAGAAGCCGAAGATCCATACTCACCCACAGCTCCTCCTATGGAAGTAAGATCTGAATAAAGAGTGCACTTTGATCCGTTCCATGTACCTGTTATGACACTGACATTACTCATTCTTACTGTGTTGGATCCCAGATCAGAAGGAGCACTCGCATCACCTATGAGCCCTTTATTCAATCCAACAAGACCACCCACAGGCACCTTGCCAATATTCTTGCCGTCCAACGCTTTTGTGGTATTTGATCTGTTAACAGTTCCGTTTGCTATGAGATTTGAAACCGCCTTATCTGCATTATCTGTATCATTTGCGGCTCCATCCACAGTCTCATCAAGTGTAAGCATAAAATTCTCACACCTGAGATTGGTGATCGTACCGTCATTTTCACAAATAAAACCAAGCCCTTTATCCGATGACAGGAAGGACTTCTTTCTCATCTGCACATTGCGTATAACGGAAGTCTTATCATCAGAAACCGATGACAGCGCATTCTCGGCAGCAACAATTTTTTGTTTAGCGGAAAGCTTTGAAAGTGCAGGCCACATGACAAGCTTTGCATCTGTTACCGTCTTCGCATTCTTTCCTACCGGGGAATTGTAATCGAGATAGGTTTTTCCGCTTACGATATCATATACTCTAACGTCACTGGTATATTTTCCGTCCGCATACTTATACCAGTTCAGGTCACGCCTTATGGAATATTCAACATCTCCGGTAAAGCCTTCCATGAAGCGGATATTGTAGAGATGACGGAAGGAAGTGATAGTCGCGGTACCTTCTGTTTCATTGCTTCCCATACTGCCTATAGAGATATCACCATAATACGTATTAACCACAGCGAATCCGTCCGAGGAGTCCCTGCCGGCCGCATGTTCACTTACTTTATATGTTCCGTCTGCCTGAAGGAAGACCGGATCATCAAGAGCTCTGGTTGCCTTAGTTGCATCGGATGCAGGAATATCGTTAGTGACATTACAGTCTGCAAGATTCGGATCCGTAAATGCATCTGCAGCGGCAGTCATAGAGACATAGATATTCTTAGGTGCAAGAGTTTTGTTAAAGCCTGCCGTATCAGCAAAAAGTCTTGAAATACTGTAATTGAGCGCCTTGGTTTTGGTTCCTGAAGTATCAGTCTCTGCCTTATACAGTGCATCTCGAGACATCATGGAATCCAGAGCAATGGAATAAGCCACATATGAAGTCTCATTACCGGACTTATCCTTATTTATCACATAGGATATCTTAATGGGAAATCTATAGAAATCAGTAACACCACTGAGATCTCCGTACGCCAGTGAATTATAATCAAAATCGCCTGAGCCCTGATGCAGATAAACAAGTGCAAATGAATCTATGGTCGCAGCATATCTCGTTATCGGGTTACCGTTCTTATCATTCAGATTTTCAACAGTATAGAGTACCTGACGCTCAGAACCGCCGATATTACGAACATCTGTATCTCCGTCATTTTTTGTCCCGGCTTCAAACTTAAGAGCCGAATTGTAATCCGTAGGGGAATTCTTTGTAGGGGTACCATTTGTAAGAGCCGCCTCATTTATCACAAGATCAGCCAGCTTCTCATCAGTAGCAATGTCATAGATAGAAGCTGTGTAATGCACATTATAGAGGCCGGAGCCTGTAACGGGCGTATTGTTCATCAGTGCACTGAATGACAGTTCCAGAGCTTCTCCGTTTCTAAGTGTCAGCTCCGCAAATTCCATCTTTTCATCCATATTCGGAACATATATCGAATCCACTGCTCCGGGCACACCGCCATTGTAATACCCCACCAGACTGGTACTTCTTCTGTAGTGGCTGTCACGTAAAGGAACCTTGCAATCCAGATTATTCATAGCCTTCGCATCCCAGTCAGACCTGCCCTCATCATAGAATACAGCATAGGCATTTGCATAATAATGAGGCTCCCCTTCAGAATCGATAGTCTTCTCCACATCAAACTCTATCGAGAAAGTAGCCTGCATTACCGTAGTATCATAGAAATAGGCAGACAAAAGGTCTTGTACATCCATGCTTTCAGCATCTGTCCCGCCTTTTCTGTAAGTAAGGACATAACGCATATGCACGGATTCTCCCGGATTGTTGGACGCTCCATTAAAGTTACTGAAATCAACCGGATTAAAAAGTTTATCCAGTTCAGCTCCCTCTTCATTCCTATCTGAATTGGTCGGATAGTAAGGGTCTGCCTTGCCGTCCTGCATGAGCACATCCGTTACCCAGCTTTCAATCTCGCCTGCTGTTTTCTTACGGCTGATCGCTGCCTGAGTCGCCTGAAATACACTTTGAGCATTCTGCTCATTTTTATCGAAACGCGCTTTATCTATATATCCGGTTATCGACAATACTGCTGCAGATGAAATAATTGCAATAACAGCCAAAACAACAATGACCTCCACAAGCGTGAAGCCCCTGTCGGAATGCCTGTCATTCAATTTTCTGCAACTGCTCAGATTCATGATCTTTCCTATTCCTTAACGTTATCCTGTGCAAAACACAGTACCGCCTGCCTGCTGTAGATCAAAGTATTGATCGACCGGTCTGTATAACTGCCGTCGTACACCTTGATATTAGCCACCACATACGCCGGACGCTTATCAGCCAAAGAATCCGATCCGGGTACTATACTCTCATATTTAAAATCCGAATATGTGACATCTATCGTAAAGCCGCTATATACACTCCATGAAAAAGGATCGGTGTAATCATAAGCTTTTGAAGGATATGCCACATTTACATTTTTGCCGTCTATATTCATTCCCAGTGATGATGTCTCATATAATCCACTGTGCAGGTATCCCGGCCTGGTATCTATCGGCATTTCATCCTCGTCAAGATCCCCTGCACCATTGGGAAAAAGCCTGTAAACAGCTTTGCTTGTCACATTACCGTTTTTGCGCTCCTCGTCAGCCGCATAAACTTCTTCATGATCAGCCTGTGATATCCAGGCATTACAATATAGTGCTTCAGCATAGCCTTCATTCTTTCTGATAAGAAGCACATTACCGTCTGCGGCGCTTTCTGCCGTCAGTCCGTTTAACTTGCCAAATATGGTATCATCACCAACCTGATAATCGTCTGCTGCTTCAACGCTTACAACTCTTGCATCACCATATCCGTGAATATAGGATGATGCACACTCTGTCCTCAGAGTATCTGCTACAGTGTCAGCTACGATCTGTGCTCTTGAATGCTTCTGCACTTTCATAAAAATGCTTACTGCAGGATGCATAACGGTTACCACTGCAGTGGCAAGGATCGCCGTAAGAGCCATCGAAACCACCAGTTCCACAAGAGTAGAGCCTTTATTCTTTTTTCTTCTTAAAAAATTAAGCATCTTTTTTCCTTTACTCTTCGTTATCAAATACCCAATATACAAGACCATCCTGCGTAACGTACCTGGTAGCAGCAAGATTCCTTGACTGCACTACGGTACTCTTTTTAGGCCCGAAAGAAACTTCCGAAGTATCAGCTCCATGAAGTTTAGCCTGAAGCTGTTTCATCGCATTGTCAGCCTCGGTGCGTCTTTCGTTCGCATACTTTTCAGCATTTCCCGTGGCAACGATTGAGCTTCCAAAAAGAGCGAGAACTATCAAAAGTACAATGAATGCCACCATAACTTCAACTATAGTCTCGCCCCTGTTGTTTAATTTTTTCTCAGAAAATATGATCATACGCATCTGCATTCACTCCAGACACTTCTTGTATCCCTGTGTCGCATTACCTTTGTATATTCCCTTCCAGATATATTTGGCCTTACCCACATCTGATGTGACGATAAGCACATATCTGTCCGGTCCTTCCATATTTACCACTGCTTTGACCTTTGCATCCGGCATTCCGTCAAAGCCGCTCATATCAACAAGCTCATCATCGTCCGTAAGCACGATCCCTGCTGCCGCACCGGTATTTGTATCCGGATTGATGATCCTGCTCTCCAGGCTGTTTCCCAGACTCACCGCAAGCTCATATGCCTGATCCTGATTAAGCTGTTTATTGGCAGAGGCCATTATCATCCCTGCCGCTATCCTTAATGAAACGGTAAGCGCGATGATTATTACGGTCAGCACTGACACCAGTACAAGGCTTGAACCCCTATTTGATTTCAAAATTCTCGATAAAGGCATGTTCTCTCCCGGTTTCAGTTCATCACACGGTAATGTTAACCACAACAGGCATACTATAAACATAGTATAGCAGTTTTTCGTTAGTTAATACTAATTATATATCGTCATATTTAGCTGATTTAACAACCCCTTCTCAAGGAAAAATATAAACGACTTAAGTTATATTATACAATCTTTTCACTATTTGTGACATCTTTTTTGTTTATTATATACACTTCAAGGAATGTTGTTATATAATTACGTAAACTAAAAAGCTGCCCCGTCAAAGGCAGCCCTAAATTGCGCAAACAGATCACATTATGTAAATGCTTATTTCCCATTGTATACTGATCCGTATTCTTTTACGGCTTCTATATACATTTCCGCAAGTCTGCTTAAATGCGTCTTGTTATTCTGTATATAGCCTATATGCATATCCCCTTCAGCCGAGAGAGGAACAGCCACTATATTTTTGCCGTTCAGTTTTTCATCTATAACACCACTGCAGATGGTATAGCCGTTTAAGCCTATTATCAGATTAAACAGAGTTGCTCTGTCTCTCACACGTATATTTCTGGAATTGACTTCCGTACCGAATATCTCTTCGGAATAGTAGAACGAATTATGCTCCCCCTGTTCAAATGACAAAAACGGATATGGGGCAAGCTCTTCCATCGTGACCGATGATCTTTTTGCAAGCGGATTTTTTTTGCTCACAAAAATATGCGGTGAAGCTGTAAACAGTTCAGTGAATTTCAGATCATTGGCCTTGAATTCCTTTTTCAGGATCTTCTTATTAAAAGAGTTGTAATACAGTATTCCCAGTTCACTTTTAAGCCTTGCAACATCTTCTATGATCTCATAAGTCTGCGTTTCACGTATGCTGAAATCATAATTGTCACTTCCGCATTTTTTGATCAGATCCACAAAGGCATGTACCGCAAACGAATAGTGCTGTGTCGAAACACAGAACACTCTTTTTATTCCACGGCTTCCCTTATACTTCTCCTCAAGAAGTGAAGCCTGGTCATTAACCTGTCTTGCATATGCCAGAAATTCCTCTCCGGCCTTTGAAATGGAAACACCTTTGTTAGTCCTGTCAAAAATAGTTATCCCCATTTCATCTTCAAGTTCCTTCATAGACTTTGTAAGACTTGGTTGGGATATAAACAGCTGCTTAGCCGCTTCCGTAAAGGAGGAACTTTCAGCCACGGTTATTACATATTTTAACTGCTGCAGTGTCATGATATTTTCCTCTAAGTGCTAACGGAGCCGATTCTTTCGATTCCCAGGGCCTGTTATTTTGCATTACATATAATCCGGTTTTTTTATACGATCTTGTCTGGCAGTAACATTAAGCGATCGGTCTGCAAAATCATAATAATCCGCTTCTGAATTTCCCAGATCATTTGAATCCTTCAGTACTTTTGTTTCCCAATACATTGCTATACTTAATGCAAGCAGAATTCCAAATATTATCGCCACTATAATCATCATCTATC
>JAEEGJ010011246.1_pt1 | contig 22806 bp, 12 predicted proteins | sample 8958761 | NCBI WGS metagenome assembly JAEEGJ01 (sample SAMN16246546, study PRJNA631951) | gut metagenome | biome: gut microbiome; feature: rumen; material: RS-attached | host: Bos | place: Iran: Karaj | collected 2018-10 | reverse complement strand
TCTGGAACAGGCTGGGCGTAATGAGTCCGCTCACCGCTATGGCGCAGGCCTTTTCCTTTTCGGCCGCCTCCAGGATGGTCTCCTTGTCCACCATCACCCCCAGGTCCGTCACGTCAAAGCCATTGCAACTGAGCACGATGCCAGTGATATTTTTGCCGATGTCGTGTACGTCGCCCTTCACCGTGGCCATTACCACCCGGGGCTTGCCGGCGGCGCTGTCCTCGGCCTGGAAATGCGGCTCCAGCACGCTCACGGCCTCCCGCATCACCTTGGCGCTTTTAACCACCTGCGGCAGGAACATCTTGCCTTCCCCGAACAGCCGGCCCACCTCTTCCATGGCGCTCATCAGCGGGCCTTCGATCACTTTCACGGCACTGCCCAGGCTTTCCAGCTGGCTCAGCACCGCCTCCGCCAAGCCTTCGCTGCGTCCCTGCAGCAGGCAGGCCGATATCCTTTCGGCCGGCGTAAAGTTCTGGTCCTGAACGGCTTTCGTTTCCCCGGCCGCATCGGCCGATACCCGGGCCGCCAGCTCCAGCAGCCTCTCCGTTGCACTGCCGGAGATGTGCCCTTCGGAAGGGCATCGGCTTTTTTCTTGTCCTTCCGAAGGGCACGCACCGCCATCTCGGCAAAGGATTACATCCTCGCAAGCCTGCCGCAACTCCGGCTCAATGGAGTCGTAAGGCAGCAGCAGCCCGGGATTCACTATGCCCATATCCAGCCCGGCCTGCACCGCATGATACAGAAACACCGCGTGCATAGCCTCCCGCACGGGATTGTTGCCGCGGAAGGCGAAGGACAGGTTGGAGATGCCGCCGGAAGTGTAGCAGCCCGGCAGGTTGGCCTTGATCCAGCGCACCGCCTCTATGAAGTCTATGCCGTAGCGGGCGTGTTCGGCAATGCCTGTCCCCACGGAAAGGACGTTGCAGTCGAAGATAATGTCCTTGGGCTCTATACCTGCCTCCGTGAGCAACTTGTAACTGCGGGCGCAGATTTCCGTCTTGCGCTGGAAGGTGGTGGCCTGCCCTTCCTCGTCAAAGGCCATTACCACCATGGCAGCCCCCAGGCGCTTGATTTCCAGAGCTTTCTTCACAAACGCATCGGCCCCTTCCTTGAGCGAGATGGAGTTCACGATACACTTGCCCTGAGCGTTTTTGAGGCCAGACAGCACCGCCTCCCAGTGGGACGAATCTATCATCAGCGCCGCCTTGGCCACCGACGGGTCCCCGGAGATGTACCGGAGGAAGGTTTCCATCTCCTTGGGGGCGTCCAGCATGGCGTCGTCCATATTGATGTCGATGACGCTGGCGCCGCCGTCTATCTGCTGCGCCGCCACCTGCAGGGCCTCTTCGTACTGGCCGCCGGCAATCAGGCGGGCAAACTTCCGGGAACCGGCCACGTTGGTGCGTTCGCCAATGTTGGTGAAGTTGTTCTCCCGGTCCACCGTAACGGTTTCCAATCCGCTCACTTTGAGGCGTTTCTCCTTTTCCGGAAGCGGGCGGGGAAGGCGGTTTTCAATCCGCGCGGCCAGGGCCCGGATGTGCTCCGGGGTGGTGCCGCAACAGCCGCCGATAATGTTCACCAAAGGCAGCAGGGGTTCCACGGCTTCGGCCATCTCCTCCGGGCTCAGCGTGTAGCGGCCCATCTCGTCCGGCAGGCCGGCGTTGGGGTAGCAGAGCACGGGGACATCGGCAAAGCGGGCCACCTCTTCCAGCAGTGGACGCATATCCTTGGGCCCCAGCGAGCAGTTGATGCCAAAGGCCAGCAGCTTGTCCCGCCGTACCGCCGTGAAATAGGCCTCCAGCGTTTGTCCGGTGAGGGTTCTGCCGCTACGGTCGGCCGATGTGGCCGATATCATCACGGGGATGTCCCAGTCGGCCGCGGCGTAGAGCATAGCTTTGGTATTGAGGGCGTCGAAGCCGGTTTCCAGCAGGAGGCAGTCCACCCCGCCCTGCACCAGGCCTTCTATCTGCTCCCGGAAGGCCTTCACGAAGTCGTCGAAACCAAATGGTCTCCAGGCACTTCTGTCCACGTCCGAAGCCAGGCTCAGCGAATGCGTGGTGGGGCCGATGCTGCCCGCCACCCATACTTTGCGGGGCGCCTCATCGGCGGCTTTCCGGGCAATACGGGCCGCCTCCAGGGCCATTGTGCCGGCCTTTTGGGCACAGCCGTATTCGGCCTGGGAGATGGCGTTGGCGCTGAAGGTATTGGTCTCTATGATATCGGCCCCGGCGGCAATATATCCCCGGTGAATGTCCAGGATGAGCTCCGGGCGGGTGAGGTTGAGCATTTCCGGATTACCGTGCCAGTCCTCCTCCGGCGGCGCCTGCCGCTGAATCTGGGTTCCCATGGCGCCGTCCAGAAGCAGGATACGCCGTCCTATTTCTTCCCGGAGTGTCATTGCGCTAGATATGTTCCACCTCCGGATGGAGGGTAATGCCGTATTTGGCTGCTATGGTGTCTATTACCTGTTTTTCCAGGCCGATAATCTCTTCCGGCGCGGCGTTTCCGCTGGCATTCACTATGACCAGGGGCTGCCTGGGATACACCTGCGCGCCGCCGTTCCGGGCACCCTTGAAGCCGCACTGATCTATGAGCCAGGCGGCGGGAACCTTGATCTGGTCTCCCACCTCATAATGCGGCACCTGATAGTCCGGCCCATTGTCTTCCCGGGCCAGGGCTACGATGCGCTCAAAATGCTCCCGGCTGATGACCGGATTGCAGAAAAAGCTCCCGGCGCTGCCCACTTCCTCCGGATCCGGCAGTTTCTGCCGCCGGATGTCGATGATGGTGTCCCGGATGTCTTGAGGGGTTATTACGTTGTCTGTCTTGGACTTGGTCCAGTCTGTTTTTGGACTAAGTCCACTTTTATCCCCTGGACCTGGTCCACCACTTGTGCCCTGGAGGCCTGCCTGGGCCACATTGCCTGGACTTGGTCCACCATCTGAAATAAGACCTGGGCCAGATTGTGGCTGGACTAGGTCCACCCAACACTGGCTGCCGGAAGGCACAATCTTCCCTTTAGCTTCCAATGCTTTCCGCACGCCGCCGTAGTCCAGTTTGGGCTGGGGAGCCTTCGAAAGGCGGTAGGTTACGGCCGTGATGATGTATCGGCCTTTCCACTCCGTCTTGAAGCGGGAAGTGCGGTAACCGTATTGGCAATCGGCCGGATCAATTTCCACGAACCGGCCTTCCTGGCGGTCCCAGGCGCGGATTTTTGCGATAATATCCTTGGCCTCCACGCCATAGGCGCCAATGTTCTGCACGGCCGAGGCACCCACCTCGCCGGGAATGAGCGACAGATTCTCCGGCCCCCAAAGGCCCTCTGCCGCCGCCCAGGCGCAGAATTCATCAAACACCACTCCGGCCGGCACTGTTACCATGCAGGAGGTACTGCCTCCGGCGGACATGTCCACCCCCGGACATGGGTAGGGGGAGGGGCCCGCCGCGTCAGCGGTGGGAGGGGCCGGAGAGAGCGAAGCGAACGGAGTTCCGCCGAAGGCAGCACCTCCTGCATAATGCAGAACCGTGCCTGAGAAGTCCTTGGTAAAGAGAAGGTTGGAGCCGCCGCCCATTACCATCACCGGTTGGGGCAGGGCATTCCAGTCCAGGGCGGCCAGATCGGCCTCTTCCGTGATTTCAAGGTACAAGGCACAACGGACCCGCATCCGGAAAGTGTTCCGGCTGGACAGGTCGTAGTCTTTGTGCCTAGTTACCATATCGGGAATAGTCCAAGTGCAAATTTGGCCAATTTTGCACTTGGGACAGAGTTAAAAGGGGGTGCCAAGTGCAAAAACGGCCTAAAATGCACTTGGCGCCGGGCAAAACGTTATTCTGAGGCCTTGGCGGAAAGGTTCAGGGCAATCTGGAGCTCATCCAACTGGGTCTGGTCGATGGCGGACGGGCTGTCTATCATCACGTCGCGGCCCTGGTTGTTCTTGGGGAAGGCAATGTAGTCGCGGATGGTGTCCTGGCCGCCCATGAGGGCGCACACGCGGTCGAAGCCGAAGGCCAGGCCGCCGTGCGGCGGGGCGCCGAACTTGAAGGCGTTGATGATGAAGCCGAACTTGTACTCGGCCTCTTCCTCTCCGATACCCAGCACCTCGAACATGCGCTTCTGCATATCGGCATTGTGGATACGGATGGAGCCGCCGCCCAGTTCGTTGCCGTTGAGCACGAAGTCATAGGCATTGGCGCAGACGCGTTCCAGATCCGCTTTCTCATTGGAATAGAACCACTTCTCGTGCTCCGGCTTGGGAGCGGTGAAGGGGTGGTGCATAGCGTAGAAGCGCTGGGTTTCGTCGTCCCACTCCAGCAGCGGGAAGTCCACGATCCACAGGGGGGCGAACTCCTGCGGGTTCCTGAGGCCCAGGCGGCCACCCATTTCCAGGCGCAGCACACCCAGCATGGTCTGAACCTTGCGCTTGGCAGGACCGCTCATCACCAGCATCAGGTCGCCGGGCCGGGCTTCGGCGGCGGCGGCGATGCGGGAGAGGTCATCGGCCCCGTAGAACTTGTCGATGGAGCTCTTGAAGCTGCCGTCGGCATTTACGCGGATGTAAATGAGGCCCTTGGCACCCACCTGCGGGCGTTTTACCCATTCGGTGAGCTCGTCTATCTGCTTGCGGGTGTATTCGGCCGCGCCGGGGACGCAGATGGCGCCGATGTAGGCTGCGTCGTCCAGCACGCCGAAACCTTTACCCTTGGCTACGTCCGTGATTTCGTGGATCTTCATCCCGAAGCGCACGTCCGGCTTGTCGGAGCCGTAGTTGTCCATGGCGTCGTACCAGCTCATCCGCGGCAGCGGGTTGGGGATTTCCACATTCAGCACGTTCTTGAACAGGGTGCGCATCATCCCTTCGAAGGTGTCCAGGACGTCTTCCTGCTCCACGAAGGACATTTCGCAGTCTATCTGGGTGAATTCCGGCTGACGGTCGGCCCGGAGGTCCTCGTCACGGAAGCAGCGCACAATCTGGAAGTAGCGGTCGTAGCCGGCCACCATCAGCAGCTGCTTGAAGGTCTGGGGACTCTGCGGCAGGGCGTAGAACTGGCCCGGATTCATCCTGGACGGGACCACGAAGTCGCGGGCGCCTTCCGGGGTGCTCTTGATGAGGTAAGGGGTTTCAATTTCCATAAAGCCCTTGTCGTCCAGATAGTTCCGAACCTCGTGAGCAACGCGGTGCCTTAACGCCAGGGCGCGCTGCAGCGGTCCGCGGCGTAGGTCCAGATAACGGTATTTGGCCCGGAGGTCCTCGCCGCCGTCGCTCTCTTCCTCAATGGTGAAGGGCGGGGTGACGCTCTTGTTCAGGATATGGATGGCCGATAGTTTGATCTCTATGTCTCCGGTGGGCATCTTGGCGTTCTTGGCCTGGCGCTCCACCACCTCTCCGGTGGCCTGGATTACGAATTCGCGGCCCAGGGAAGTGGCCGTTTCCACCAGCTCTGCGGGGGCATCGGCCTCCACCACCAGCTGCGTGATGCCATAGCGGTCCCGGAGGTCGATGAACGTCATTCCGCCCAGTTTGCGGGCTTTCTGCACCCATCCGGCCAGGGTGACAACCTCACCCTTGTTCTCAATGCGGAGTTCCCCGCACGTTTTGGTTCTGTACATAGTTTATGCTGTTTTTGTATATTCTCTTTTTACAAACTACAAAAATAGCATTTTTTTCCCTATATTTGATGTCGACTTAACATTTGCGCTTATGAAAAAGACCCTCTTCTCCTTCCTGGCCGTGCTGTTTATGGCACTGAGCCTCCATGCCCAGGACAAAGTGACCCAAAAAGTGCTGGAACTGGGCAAGACCGACAACCGCACCATGGAACATGCCGACTATATCGCCCGCAACATCGGCGGACGCATCGTGGGCTCGCACATGCTCAACCACGCCGAAGACTGGGTGGCGGAGCAGTTCCGCTCCTGGGGACTGGAAGTCCGGATCCAGGAGGCCGTTACCATCGGCGTGGGCTTTGACCGCGGTCCCTGGAGCGGCCGGATGCTCTCCGAGGACGGCTTCGCGCTGCACTTCGGCACGCCTGCCTATACCGCCGGCACGCGCGGTCCGCAGAAAGGACGCGTATATCTGGAGCCCAAGAACCAGCGGGAATTCGACCGGGTGAAGGGGGCGCTGAAGGGCTCCTGGGTGCTGCTGGAGACGGGTGCCACCAGCGGCCTGGCCATCGACGCCAGCCCCAAGGCCGACAGTACCCGCGCCGCCCAGCTGGCCGAGGGCAAGAAGGACATCCAGGTACCTATGTACCGCCAGATGGTGGAGGCGGGCGTACTGGGCTTCATCCGCCCGGCCCAGCTCCCGATGCAGGTGCTCTACAACCGCGCCATGTGCTTCGACCTCACGATGGACAATCTCCCCCGGGCCTGCGACATCCTGCTGGACGAGCATCAGTTTGAGATTATCAAGCGCAAATGCGTGAACCGGGAAGACTTCCAGCTGGAGTTTGACATCCGCAACCACTTCTTCCCCGGGCCGATGAAATACCACAACATCCTGGGCGTGATCAAGGGGACGCAGTACCCCGACGAATACGTGATGATGGGTAGCCACCTGGACGCCTACGACATTGCCACCGGCTCTACGGACGACGGCCAGGGCGTATGCGTAACCATGGAAGCCGCCCGCCTGCTGGCAGCCGCCGGTGCCCGGCCCAAGCGTTCCATCATGTTCTGCATCTGGACCGGCGAGGAATACGGTCTGCTGGGTTCCAAGTACTTTGTGGAGCAGAAAACCATTCCCTGGAACAAGATTTCCAACTACTTCAACCGCGACGGCGGCCCCCTGGCGGCCAGTTCCGTCACCGTTCCGCCGGCCATGTATGACGATTTCGTGAAGGCCTGCGAGCCGCTCTTCAACTATAATCCGGACATTCCCTTCACGGTGAACAAGCGGGAGGGTGAGCCGCAGCCGCGTCCCACGCGGGCCGGCGGCTCCGACCACGCCTACTTTGCCATGAACGGCATCCCGGCCATCTCCTTCCGGGAAATGGACGTCTTCGGCTACGATTTCATCTACCGGGACATCTGGCATACGGAAGACGACCTGTACGACAAGCTCATCCCCGCCTATATGGAGCATTCGGCCGTGGTCCAGGCTGTCACGGCCTACGGCCTGGCCAACCTGAACCACCTGCTTTCCCGCGAGGGGCTGTATAAGGATTAATAAACCACCAGCCGGTCCGGCGGGCAGCCAAGTGCCTGCGAAAGGCGTAAAAACGTGGAGGCTTCGGCCCGGGCCAAATCCTGGGTGCCTTGTTCGTAGGCACGGATCATCCGCAGCGATACACCGCTTCGTCCGGCCAGGGTTTCCTGTGTGAATCCGGCATTTTTCCGGCACGCTTTCAGGGAAAGCGCCCTGGGCCGATAATAGGTGTCAAACACATCAAAAACCTTGGTGATATCGGCCTCGTGAAGGGGGTGGAACAGTTCGTGAACCTTTTCGATGGGAAGGCCGTTGCGGTCGATGGATGCAAAACTGGAGCCTTTGTACCACTGATACTGGCACAGGGCCCAACCGGTCCAGTAATAGCTGGAATCCTCCCAGGGGAAGGTGTAGCTTCCGTCCAACGGAATCTCTCCGCCGGTATTCTCCATTACCCGCCCCGCCAACTCAATTCCACTCATTCCCAGCGTGAATTTGGGGTGGCCCTCCCCGAAGGCAATATCTATCCCGCTTCCCAGAAAACGGTTATAGAAGGCACGTAAATCCATCCCGCACCAGGTGACGGCGTAATCTATCATAACGGCAAAGTTATCTTTTGCCGAAACCATTATATCTTTATCGTAGGCGCGCATCGTCGTTTTTGATTTTGTTTCTGTAAAGGTCGATGGCAAAGATTCCGTCAAAGACTTTAGGGCCCTCTTTGATTCTTGAGAAGTCTTCCCGTGCCCGCCTTTCACGGGCTTTCCTCTTGGGTAGATAGACAGATTTATCTACATCCTCTGCCGTTAGGAACACTAACGCGTCAAAGGCTTTCTCGCTTTGGAGGAAAACCTGTTCTCCCAGGTTTCCCAGATGCAGGGCCCGGTTTAACTGTTCGATATTCATTCCACCGTGTAGAAAGAATTTGGCATATTGGAAGTAAGAGTCATCGGCCCTATAGCCTCGGATGACATCAAAACAGGAGAGATCCGGTAGAAACTCCTTGATAATATAGTCCTTGATAGCAGCGGGGGCGTCCATCTCTATCTGGAACACCCTGTTAACAAGTAACACTGCCAACCAGTTGAGTACGTGATAATCCGGTCCGGACAAATCACAGACCTTCAAGTCAAAACCGGGCTCGAAACTATAGTGGTTGACAAAGGCCGATGTTGCCTCCGAGCAGGCCCACTCCCGGGCCAGATCCAGGTTGGGTGTACAGTAAAAGCCTTGTCCAAAATCGTTGTGGAGCCGCCCTCCCTTCTTAGAAGGCCACTCCACAACTTTATCGGATCCGTGAAACAGGATGTTTTCCATTTTGCAAAACTAACGTTATAACGTCACTTTTGCAAAGGTAACGGATTATTATGAATTCTACAAACTACATGGGCTCTTTATGGTATCCGCGGTTGGGTTCGCCTTTATACCAGAAACCATAACCCTTGTCCGTGTAGTTGAACTGGGTGCCCTTAGCCGTAGTATGAGGGCCTTCACCATAGGTGTATTTATATCGTACCTCATACTTGACGTCTCCGTCCCGGTTCCAGATTTCCTGGAAAAGATCGGGAACCTCCATCATCAGTTTCGTACATTCAGACAGGCTCAGATAACTCATTGCCGGGACGCTGCTCATCTGGAAGCGGGAGATAGGAGATGAGCCGAAATACGCTTCTTTCAAAGACGGGCAGCCTGTCACCGTTACGCTTTCCTGAACCCCGGCACATATTCCCTGAACGGTTTTGTTGTCCAGAACCTTGATTTCCTTAACATTGGACACACCGGCAGCGAAAGGCATATGATTGACTGAGCCATCGGACGAAGCGCCAATCGCCAGATATTTGATGTTTTCCGGCATATAAACCATATCGCCGACGCAGCCATATAATTCCAGTGAATTCATTCCTTCTACCTTGATGGGAAGGTCTCCATACGGTAATGTCATGTTGGAAAGTATAATATATCCGCCTCCATCCATGCCGTCTTCATTTGCGCCGATGGTTATGGAAGGCATCGGCATGGGAGTGGCATCTGAATATTTGACAGATATCATCAGGCCCTGGTTCAGATTCTTCCCGTCATAACGGCGCAGTTTGAAGACCTTGGGCGTATGTTCATAATCTACCTTATAGTCAAAATCATAACCGCCGCTGCCGCGAAGATCCAGCGTATGGATCTTGGACGGAATCACGTGTGACCGATACTTCCAGGGTTCATCGCCTCTGGGATTGAAGAAGAAACTGTCGCTGTGGACGGCAAAGGTCTTGGCCTCACCGGGAACCTGAATCAAGTAGCAGCGAGGGTCGGAGATGCTGAAAGTATTATAGTATCTCTCTCCTTTGATAAATATCTGCCAATCTTCGTAATGGCCATCCTCTCCGCCATACTGTGCTGTCGGCAGTTTATTGTGCTTCTTGACAATCACATCCGGCCCGAGCTGCCATTCCTCGGGGATGACGACTGAGTATGTTTCATTATTGGACGCATTCTCTGGAGCAGAGATGTTCATCAGGCTGCTTAACGGTTTGGCTTCCAGCCAGTCGCATCCCTCCCATTCGCCTTTACGGCACCTGTAAATGTCTTGGATAACCTTGCGGAAGGCGGCTCGGGCAGGGGTATCTCCAGGATAGGTAACATACCCTTCCTCATCTTCCTTCGGCGGTTCCTTGCCGTGGTATCCGCATTCCGGCTCGCCCTCGTACCAGAAGCCATAGCCGTTATCCTCGTACTCGATGGTGCCGCCCAGGTCCGTGTAGCTGTAGCGGATGTCGTATTGTACGGAACCGCCGCGCTCCGGGATTTCGTCAAAGACCTCGGGCACCAGGCTGAGCAGTTTCTCATTGTCTTCCACGTTGAGATGGACGATGCCCGGCAGGTTTTCCACCTTGAAGGAAGAAATCCCCGTATCCGGGCAGGACAGGGTGGAAAGGTTGGCGCAATTGCTCACCTCTACGGAATTGCCCTTGGATCCCCTCAGGCTAATGTAATCCACCGCCTTGTTGCCCACAATTTCCACTTTGTCGAAGGTGGCACCGTCGGTAACCCATATCTCCTTGTAGTTATTGGGCACGCTGAGCGTTCCCAGGGTTGTGTTTTCCAGGAAGAGCTTGGCCCCTTCCGTACCGCTGCCCTTGCTGTTGAAATACCCGTCTTCCAGGATTCCCACGCCGAAATGGACCTCTTCCAGGGCCGAGCAGCCCGTTACGTCGAACGACTGCTGGGGCCAGGATTCAAACCTGAGCGTCTTAAGCTTCTTGCATTCCTTCAGGATCAGCTGATTCTTTACGGAGATGCCGCCCGACCCGAACTCAAACTCCTCGAGGGGCGTGTAGCTCAAATCCAGCCTCTCGAAACGATGGGCGACGGAGCCCAAATCCGAGTACCGCGTCCAGATGGGACTGTTGATGGTGAGGTCGGTAATGAAATTGTACGGGATACTGAGATAATACCCCTGGAAATGGGAATCCAGGATGGCCAGCTTGTTCATCTTTTCCGTACAGCCGTCTTCAAAGATAATTTCCCATCCGCCGAACTTGGGACAATTCTTGGAATGGTCGCCCACCTGGACGGCGGCACCCAGTTTCCATCCTGCCGGGATATTGATCTTGAAGAAGAACTGGTCTCCCCGACGGGAAACCCGGACGTGCTTGAGCGCATACACGGAAATGTCCTTTTCGAACCAGTTGCAATCGGCCCAGGCGCCCTCCCCCTTGCTCTGGTACAGGTCCTTCAGGATGGCCATCAGGGCCGCCCGGCTTTGTTCGTCATTGAACTCCTGCATGTAACTGCCCAGGTTGAACCGGCCCACGCCCGATACTTCATAGACGAATTCGGCATAGTTCAGGTCCGGATCTTCCTCGTCCAGATGGACAAAGCCCTTCAGTGCCACGGAATCCGGCGCCTCTTCCGAGTTCAGCGACTGAATCTTCTCCCGACCGTCCGGGAAAACCATCTTTTGCCGGTGCACCAGATCTTTTTCATTCTCCGCAACATAGGCCGTCAGCTGGCCGTCAAACAGGTTCCGGTTCTTTACCCACACGGTGAGATTCAACCCGTCTTCCACCCGCTCGAATTCCGGGAAGGCGCCCAGCTTGGGCAGTACCTTCCATTTGACTTCCCGGTTGGTGATATCCGGCGTGGATTTCTCCAGGACCTCGCGGGTGAGCACCGTCACGGAGAAGGAAAGCGCCTCCACATCCGTTATGGCGTATTCGGCATTCTGCAGGTGCTGGACCACGTTCCAGTTCATGTAATCGTCCAGATTCCCGTTCAGCAGGTCGTAGGCGCCGCTGAGGGTGTGCTTCGTTTTGCTGTCGTAGCCGATGCCGGCCGATACCGCTTCCACATAGATGGCGATGGCCGGGCCGATGGAATAACCGTACGCAAACGTGCCTTCCACCTTGGGCGACACATTCTCCAGCGTAAAACTGCCATTCTTGTTGGCTTCCCCATAGTCGTTGGACGTCCAGCCGCCATTGGCATCGTAGTGGATGCCGTAACGCCGGCTTGCCGTATAATGGGCCGTAGCCTCCACGCTCACCTTTCCAGACACCTCCAGCAGGGCATCGATGCCGATGGTGGGCGTAATGAGGATGGGCCCCACCGGAATGGCACCGCAGATGATTTCGTAAATGGGAACCCTTTCGTCAATGGCCTTGCCCTCGAACCCGCAGGCGATGGTTGCGCCTACTTTCATGCCCACTTCCGTGTCGAAGTTGAACGTATAGAGCTTATAGTTGGCCACAATAGCCTGGAAGTACAGGGTGAGGTCCAGCTCCAGGATGGGCTTGATCTCCAGGCCGGCATAATCCAGGGGCCAGCTGGCTTCGGGAAGTTGCAGGTGGAAGGTCTTGCTGGATGCGTCCTTGGTTTTGGTGAAGTTCACCTTGTTGCCATTGGCGTCGCGGATTTCCTTCACATAGTCGGCCAGGCTGATGGCCTGCTCGTCTATATTGAGGTCCGAGAAGGCCTCTTCCAGCTTGAGGGGTTCGTATTTTACCTGATAATTGCCGCCGGATTCGCTCACGGAAACCACCTTGGCAAGCAAGCCGCTGGGGAACAGGTCCGTGGGCGTATTCATGATGAGCTTCTGCCCCACCTCGGGCTTCTGGCTGCCCACCGAAGAGGACGGCACCGTGAAGGTATTGGCGGCAGGGTCCGACGCCGTGATGGCCTTGGTATAGTCCGATTTTACGAAGATGGCGTCATCGTCCAGACCGTAGCTGGCCTGCGGATAAGGGTCGTCGGCCGGACGGTTGGACTTGCCGCTCTGCATCACAGACACTTCCGCCTTTATCTTTCCGGCCTCTACCTTTATGGTCCCGTTGCGGCTCTCCGTCTTGGGATTGGCCTCCACCTTAACGGTGAGGACGTTATCGGCCGATGACATGGTTATCCAGGAGTCGCTGGGTGTAACCGTACAGGCGGGAGCGTCCGTGGTGATGGTCACGGTCTGGCTGCCTCCCTCGGCCGGGAAGACCAGGCTGGTGGGGCTGACGGTGAGCTTATAGTTCTCGTTTTCCGGGTCTTCCTTCTTGCGGCATCCGGAAACAAGGAGGAGGGCGAAAGCGGCCAGAAGGACAGGAAGTGCGAAGCGTTTCATATGGCAATGGCTATTATTAATCATGATGTGTTAGGTTTCAAAGATATGGAAAAAAACGTATCTTTGCAAAAATCATGGAAGTACGCGCAAAAAAGGCCCTGGGCCAGCATTTCCTCACGGACCAGAAGGTGGCCCGTGCCATAGTGGACGCCCTTATCACTCCCTTCCCCGCGAAGGGCTGGAGCGAAGCGATGGCGTCATCAGACGCCCGGCCGTGCCCGTGTCTTTCTGAGAAAGACGGAAAGGGCCTTGAGGCCGCAGGGGGTTCGGGGGAACCGTGTTCCCCCGTCTTGGAAGTAGGGCCCGGGATGGGCGTCCTAACCCAGTACCTGCTGGAGCGGGAGGATATCGACCTGAGGCTCATCGAGATTGACTCCGAGAGTGTGGAATACCTCCTTACGCACTTCCAGGGCATGCAGGGGCGCCTGATGGAGGGCGACTTCCTGCAGCTGAAGCTGGAGAAAATCTTCCCGGAGCGCTTTGCCATCATCGGCAATTTCCCCTACAACATCTCCTCCCAAATCTTCTTCAAGGTGCTGGACTATAAGGACCGTATTCCGGAAGTGGTGGGCATGGTGCAGAAGGAAGTGGCCGAAAGGATAGCCGAAAAGCCCGGCAGCAAGACCTACGGCATCCTTTCCGTGCTTTTGCAGGCCTGGTACAACATTGAATACCTCTTTACGGTGGGCTCCGGCTGCTTTGCCCCGCCGCCCAAGGTGGAAAGCGCCGTGATCCGGCTCACGCGGAACAGCCGCACGGAACTGGGCTGCGACGAAGCCCTCTTCAAGACCGTGGTGAAAACCGCCTTCGGCCAGCGCCGGAAGATGATGCGGAACCCCCTCAAACCTCTTGCCCTGGCCCGCGGCAAGGCCGACGTCCTTTCGCAGGACGTCTTCTCCCAGCGCCCGGAACAGCTCTCCGTAGAGGACTTCGTGGCGCTCACCAACTTGCTTGCCTAATTCTTGGCCAGCGCGGCCAGCCAAACCTTCAAATCACTCATCCAGGCATCCCGGTACGGGAAATCCACGTGGTCGGCCCAGCCGTGGCCGCCCACCGGATAGATGTGCAGGGCGGCCGGCACTTTGTTGGCGCGCAGGGCTTCGTAGTAGCGGATGCTGTTCTCGCAGGGCACCACGCCATCGTCGGAATTGGCCATAATGAAGGCCGGCGGGGTGTTGGCGGTAACCTGCTTTTCGTTGGAATACTTGTCCAGCAGCGCCTGCGAGGGATTCCGGCCCAGCAGATAGAAGGCCGATCCGCCGTGGGTAATGGCCGGGTCCGTGGAAATGACCGGATAGAAGAGAATCTGGAAGTCCGGACGCTCCTCCGGCCTGCTGAAATGCGTGGCGGCTGTGGCGGCCAGATGCCCGCCGGCCGAGCAGCCCGCGATACCCAGTTTGGTGAAACCGTATTCATCGGCACGGGCCTTCAGGATGGCCATGGCCTGGTGCACGTCTTCCATAGGCACCTCGCAGTGCCCGTTGGGTAGCCGGTACTTGAGCACCGCATACACAATGCCCTGCTCCGTGTACCAGCGGGCATTGTAGTAACCCTCCGTCTTGTCCCATACATCTACGTAACCGCCGCCCGGGCACACCAGGAGGGCCAGTCCGTTGGGTTTCTCCGGCAGGAACACGGACAGGGTGGGTTTGGTCACGTTGGAAACGTGGTTGCCGTAGTCCTTTTCCTCTCCGCGGAGGCCGTTGTCTGAAGGCGCGCCGTCCGGCCATAATTCAAAGCTGAGGTCTGGCTGGGGATATCCCGTAGCCGCAATGATCTGCTGGCAGATGCTCTTCATCCCCTGGATGGACGGATGCCCGTTCTGTTTCTCAATATCCTTCAGTTCAATGAGTTGGACGCCATAGTGCCGGCACACCTCCCGCATAGATTCGTTAATCTCTTCCCGCAGTTCCGAGTTCAGGAGGGAATAGATGGTGGCCTTGGGATAGGTCTTCTGCAGCTTGTCCAGCAGGCAGGCCAGGGCCGGACGGAAGCTCATACAGTCCTCCTTGGTCCAATCGGCATACTGGTACTCGCCCACCGGGGAGCCCGCCCAGGCGTCGTTGGTGCCGCCGAACAGGAAGATGATGTCCGGGTCTCCCAGCATCTCCGCACGGCTGATAAAGTTGGAGGCCGATACATCCCGCCTGAAGTATCCCGTGCCGCAGATGGTGGTGCCGCCCCAAGAGTCGTTCTTCTCCAGCTGGTAGCCCATAGTCTTGATATACAGGCTCCACCACGTCTGGTCCACGCTGGCAACATCGTTGTGCGCGTCCGGATAGAAAGGATTGTAGCCCTCCGGATTATAGCCCTGGTAAGTGGAATACGAGTCTCCCAGGATGGAAACTTTCTTGGGTTGGGCCGATACCGCCGCCGCACAAAGCAGCAGCACGGCAAGGATGCAGAATCTCTTCATGGTCTTTAGTATTTAGCCAAGTACAAAGATAAGCAAAATGTATTGGCAATTCGCCCAAATTTGCAGGAGATTTGTGACCTAGACCGGGAAATAGTTGTATCTTTACGGAGTACAACGATATGAATATGAATCCCATAAAGGTGAAAACTTCCAACCGGCAGCTTATCTGGTGGCTCGGTTCCCTGGTCCTCGGCACGGTGGCCGGGCTTCTGCACGTTGCGTCCATCGACCGCGTATGCGGGTTCATCGCAACGGTCTATACCCGGCTTTTCCAGTTTCTCGCCGTTCCAACTGTAGCCCTTGCCATCATGACAACCCTCATATCCTTCGGCCGGCAGAAGAGCACCCGGAGGATCTTCGCGCATACGATAACCTATACGCTGCTCACCACCCTGGTAGCAGCTCTCGTGGGCCTTGGGATGTACCTGTTGATCTCTCCCGGGAATCTGCCCTCCGGCGTCATCCCGTCGGGCGGAGTGACGGAAGGCGGAGTAACGTTCTACGACCATATCATCTCGGTAATACCGAACAACGTCATCCAGCCGTTCCTTTCTGGTAATGTGATGTCCATCCTCCTCATTGCCGTTGCGGTTGGACTGGCCCTTTCCTTTATGCCCGACAGCGAGGGGAAAGGCGTCGTGGTGAAAGGCATACAAGGCCTCCAGGAGCTCTTCTTCACCATGATAAGGGCTCTCATCTGGACCCTGCCGCTGGGTATTGCGGCCTTTGCCGCGCAGCTCTCCGGACAGCTCAGCGGCGGAATCATCCTGGGTTCCCTCGGGAAGTACACGGCGGTAATCCTGGCAGGGAACGCCATACAATTCTTCATCGTGCTCCCGCTCTTCCTCCTGGCCAGGGGGCTGAACCCCTGGAAAGTGTTCCGGGCGATGAGCCCCGCCGTGGTCATGGCCCTCTTCACCAAAAGCTCGGCCGCAACCCTGCCTGTAACCCTCTCATCGGCCGAGGAACGCCTGGGCGCGGATCCCCGGGTGTCCCGCTTTGTCCTTCCCATCTGCACCACCATCAATATGAACGGCTGTGCAGCCTTCATCCTGGTGAGTTCCCTTTTCGTAATGCAGAACGGCGGGATAACGCTCGGGGTGGGATCGATGCTGCTATGGGTCCTGGTGTCCGTTCTCTCCGCAATCGGCAATGCCGGGGTGCCGATGGGCTGTTTCTTCCTGACGGTCTCCCTGATGACGGGAATAGGAGCGCCCGTTGAGGTTATGGGGCTCATCCTCCCCATCTACACCATCATCGATATGGTAGAGACCGCCGAGAACGTATGGTCCGACTCCTGCGTGTGCGCAATGACGGACAGGGACCTGTCCTGATTAAAAGCCTCCTGCCTGCACCTGCTACATCCCCAGCAGCAGTGCCGGTGCTATACCCAGCGTGGACGGTCGGGGCAAAGGGGGCTAGAACTGGAAGTAGATGAAGCTCTGGAGGTCGGCGGTGATGAACTGGTAGAAGAAGAAAATGATGGCGGCTACCACCAGGGCCATCACGGGCAGGGGCAGGCGGGCAAAGACAATGCGGTAGCGGCGCTTGAAGCGCTCCGGGAGCCAGTGGATTATCATGCCGATGACAAAGAGGACAAGCACAGCGCGGTGCTCCCAGGCCATGGCGGGAACCAGCGAGAGGTCCCAAGGGCCGCCAATCTGGTTAACCATATTCTTGGCGGTGTTCCAGGCCTCCTCGTTGGCCAGGGCCGGGTCCAGGTTGGAACCGCTGCGGAAGAACAGCCGGGTGAAGGTGATGAAGACGAAGGTCTGGAAGATGTCCCAGGAATGGGAGAGCCAGGATTCTTCGCTGCGCTCAGAATGACAACGCGCAGCCTTACAGCGCCGAACCAGAACTTTCACCACCGTTCCCACCAAAAGGATCAAAGTCCATACAAAGAAGAGGTTCCACACCGGATAGTGGAGCGTGAAGGACAGCACGCCGCACAGCAGGGTAACCAGCGAGATGATGAGCACTTTCACGCCCGGGGAACGTTTGGTCCAGATCTTATAGATGACCATGCCGATACCGTTGAGGCCGCCCCAGATCATGAAATTCCAACTGGCACCGTGCCACAGGCCGCCCAGCAGCATGGTGTTCATGCTGTTGATGTTGGTGGTGATGAGCTTCCGGTCCCCGGGCCGCCTCCACGCCCAGATCCCAATCCCGGCCGATAAGGCCAGCACGGCCACCGCCACCCACCAGCTGCCGCTGAGGAAGCTGCCGAACACCGCCACCGCCGCGATGATGATGAACGTCCCCGGCGTAGCGTTCCGGTTGCCGCCGAGAGGAATGTACAGATAGTCCCGCAGCCAGCGGCTCAGCGTCATGTGCCAACGGCGCCAGAACTGCTGGGTATTCTCGGCCTTATACGGCGAATTGAAGTTCTTGGGCAGGTAGAAACCCATGAGCATGGCAACGCCCGTGGCTATGTCCGTGTAACCGGAGAAGTCGGCATACACCTGCAGGGAATAGCAGAACAGGGCCGATAAGTTCTCGAACCCGCTGTACATCAAGGGGTTCTCGAACACCCTGTCGGCAAAGTTCACCGCCAGGTAATCGGCCAGGATGAGCTTCTTGAGGAGGCCGTTCATTATCCAGAAGATGGCAATCCCGAACCAGCGACGGCTCAGGTTATACGGCTTGTGCAGCTGCTCCACGAACTCCACGGCGCGCACGATGGGACCCGCCACCAGCTGCGGGAAGAACGAAAGGTAGAAGCCGAAATCCAGGAAATTGGACACCGGGGCAATCTTCCGCCGCTTCACATCCACCACATAGCTCACCGCCTGGAAGGTGAAGAAGGAAATGCCCACCGGCAGGATGATGGCATCTACCCGGAAGACATCGGCCCCCATGCACATATTCAGGAATTCCCCCAGCACGTCGTGCACCTCGATGCTAAGGCCGAAGAGGTTGTTCACGAAATCCGTGAGGAAGTACGCGTACTTGAAATAGGCCAGCACCCCCAGGTCCACCACCACGCTCAAAGCCACCAGCGCCTTCCGCCAGCCCTCCTTTTTAAGCCGATAAATCCCTTTGGCCGCAAAGAAGTTATACACTATCACGAACAGCAGCAGCGCCAGGAAAACCCCGCTGGTCTTATAGTAGAAGAACAGCGAGCAGGCAAAGAGATAACCGTTGCGGAGCAGCACCTTGCTGTGGAAAAGGGAGAATACCGCGAACACCAGCGCAAAGAACGCCCAGAAGTAGAACTGGGTGAACAGCAGCGGATGGGCCTGGTCGAAGGAGAACAGGTTCCGGAAAAAGTCCCATATGAGGTCCCAGCCCGTCATCTGGCATTATAATAGTCCATAAGGGCCTCGAACAGCATGTCTCCCAGCAGGCGGTAACCCTCGGTGGTGAAGTGGATCTTGTCGCTCTGGGCCAGGCCGGCGCGTTGCCACTCGGCCATGGAGCCCATGCCGCCCATGATGCCGAACCAGTCCCAGTAAACGGCCTTGTACTCGCGCGCCAGGTCCTCGAAGGCCTTTTCGCACTCGGGGGTGTTGGGATTCACATTGCGCTTTCGCCAGCTGTCGTTTATGCCCGTAAAGAGGATGGCGCAGCGGGGATTCACCCGCCGCACTTTCCGGATGAGCTGCCGGTAATTGGCCTTGAAACGTCCGGCATCAAAATCTCCCTGGATGTCGTTGATGCCGATGGAGAAGATCACCAGGTCCGGATGCACACGCCGGAGGTCCTCCTCCCACTCGTCGCAGCGGAGCCAGGAAGCGGTGGCGGCGCCGTTCACCCCGGCCTCCACCATGGTAAATCCGGTATTGGGCTTGTCCAGGTACATGCCGCGAAGGGTATATCGGCCCGGACCGCCGGCAAAGGCCAGCTGCACCCAGTCCGTGTAATAAGGCAGGTCGAAGTGTGTTAGGCCATGCCCGGAGACCCCCCGCAGCGTATCCTTCCCCTGCAGCAGCAATACCGGCTCCAGGGAGCCCTCTCCCAGCACATCCACGCGGTTAAAAGTATAGCGCGGCTGATGCAGGTGCAGCTCCCGGGGCAGCAGGTCCACCACCACCCGGGCCGATGTATCGGCCGCCGTAATGGCCATGCCGGTGAGTCCCAGCACGCTTTCCGGCTTCAGGCAGTTGGTTTTTTCCCAGCTTCCCGTATAGGAAGAGGAATAGCTGATGGGCGTGTTGGTCCCGGCGGCCGAGAAGGGGAAAACCAGCCCCCTGCCGCCGTCCAGGCCATATCTCAGGGCCAGGAAACGGCTGCGGAGCCTGTCTGTCCAGGTGCCGGCCTGCACGTGGGAGCCGCCTACGTGAAGCACCCGCAGATCGCCTTTTCCGGTATCCACCAGCGTGTCCAGCTTCCGCAGGAAAAGATCGAACTCCCCGCTCTCCCCGCCCGGGAACTGCAGCACGTTCCTATCGGCCGGGATAAAGGGATAACGGGGCAGGCGGCGGGCCTCCAGGGAAAGCACCGCGGAAAGAAGCAAACAGCAGACAATCAGTTTCTTCATCGGCCCATCACATCCTTTACCCGCTCCCGTGGAAGGGTTTTCCGCAGCTGGTAGAAATTGTAATACGTAAGGAAGGAATTGGACAGCGCCTCACCCACCTTTTCGGCCCCCGCCGGAGTAAAGTGGATGTAGTCCGGTCCGGCATAGGCGGGCTTGTGCTTCACCCACTGGCCCATGGAGTTCTCCCCGCCCATCATGCGGTAGAGGTCCCAGTAGGCCGCGTCGTTGCGAAGCGCCGTGGCCTTGAGCGAATCCACCAGTTCCGGCAGGCGCGGCCAGGTGACGATGCGTCCGTTCACGCTCTTGCCCATATCGGACGGGCCGATGAACAGGATCCGGGCCTGGGGCGCCACCTCGTGGAAATACTGGATTTGCTTCTCTATCTGCTCCTGGTACGACTGGATGTTCTTGGTGCTCCGGATCACAGGCATATAGTTTCCGCCGAACTGCAGGATGATGAGCTGCGTATTGGCCAGGGCGAAACTGTCGGTCATCAGCGGCTTGGAGATGCGGGTGAAAATGGTGCCGGAGCAGCCCCTCAGCGGGATATTGTCCACCGTTACGCCCGTCTCCCCGTCGGCCGCCACGCCGTAGATTTCGGCATTCCCCTGGAAAGTGAGGGTGGCCTTCTGCACCGGACGGGAGAACTGCCAGGTTACCAGGGTGGTGCCTCCGTCCGTCTTCTCCGTCACGGGAACGGGCTTCAGGGTGTCGGACACCGCCTTCACGGAGAAGTTGGCCGATGCCCGCCCGTACAGCACCGTGACGCGGGAGAAACTCTGGGTGAACTTCTTGGCGGTCTTGGAGCGGGTTACCCGGAGGCTGAGCGTGCCGCCGCCTGTGAGCTGCACCACCTGCGCCATTACGCCGTAGCGGTTATGCCCGGCCCGGACGGTGGTGGAATCCCCGTACATGGTGTACTGCACAAAGCCGCCGGAGGCGCTCTTGGATATGCTGGCCGACGGCACGTTGGAAAGCGCCGGGAACATGCCCGTGCCCATGCCGCCGAAACGCTCCTGCAGGGCCTGCCGGAGCTCCGAGGAAATGCGGTCCATCTCTATCTGGGAGTCCCCGTAATGGGTTACACGCACCGGAAGCGCCTGTTTGGAAGCGTTTTCCATAGAGCGGAACACCGGGTCCAGGAAGGTGTAGTCGTCCCCGGGCAGGAAAATGCGGTCCGGATTGTCGTAGAAGAAGGTTTTATAGTAATTGAGCGTGTCCGACTCCATTTGGAAGCGCGCCTGCACGGCCTGCAGCACGGAGTCCACGTCCACCTTCTTCTCCCGGGCATCCCGCAGCATCCCCTGATAGGAGGCGAAGCGGAGCGTTAGCGGCCCCACATGCACGCCATCGGCCGGAAAGGCTATCCAGCCCACACCCAGGAGCGCAAAAACCCCGAAGAGGAAAAGAACCACCTGCCTCGCCTTCATCCCTTACCAGATTGATGTGGAAGTTGTTTCTGCCGCATTCTGCAGCGCCGCCGGCACGTTGGCGAAGAAGTCGAAGCCTGCCCGCGCCTCTATGGCGTCGATGGAGGTGAGGCCGTTGCTGTAGGACTCTCCCGTATGACTCTCGTTGGTATAGATATAGGCGCAACCCTTGGCGGTCGTCATTTGACCGCCGGAGAAGGAGCACTTCATCAGGCACTTGTAGAAATGGCTGGGAATGGGCACGCTGCCCGCCTTCTGCACCGCGCCCTCGTACAGTACGCCCGTAACTACGTACAGCGTGTCACTGGCCGATGAAGGGGCCTTGTCCTGGATGGCTGTTTCCAGCGTGGACCAGAGACCGCTGTTGAATCCGTTCTGCCACTGCGGGGCCTGGTTGGTGTAGAGGAAGGTCTGGTCGTTGGCGTCGTTGGTGGTCTGGCGGTCGCTGGAGGCCACGAAATGGCCCTTGCTGTAGTTGCCGAAGCCGCTGATGCCGCTTACCCCGGACTGCTGCCAGGAACTGGGCACCGCCGGGTCATAATCCCAGCTGCCGCGGCCGGACTGGTTCTTGGGATAGGCTCCCCTATGCGCCACGTGCACCGTCCACAGCGGGGCCCTCCGGGTACCGTCCACCAGCACCGTATAGTTCCTGTACTGCCGCCCGTTATACATATAGGTACGGGTAACCACCCTCTGCATAGGGTTGGTGGTTCCGTAGCTCCACCACTTGCCGTATTTGTAGCCGCTGTCGCCCGTTCCGTCCAGGCTCACCGCCGGCATCTCATAACAGCTCAGATAGCCAGTTCCCGCGGCCGCCGCCGGGGTTTCGGTGGTGAAGGAACGCACTGCGCCCATCCGGTCCACGAACTCGCCCGTAGCGGCATCGTATTCCACGATGAACGCCTTGTAATAATAGGTGGTACCCGGTTGCAGGCTGGTAAGATCGGCCGAGAAATAACCCGATTCGCCGGTGGGCGGATAGCTGGTCCAGACCGTTCCCGAGAGGACATACGGCGATGTACCCCAGTAGAAGCCGGCTTCCTGCACCGCACCCGTCACCTGATAGCAATAGGCGTTGAGCGTGGCGCCCACGGTGTTCACATTGGTGGCGTCCATCGTATTCACGATGCCCGTGGCCGACGGCTCATCGGGATCGTCCGGGTCCGGATCGTCCGGGCCAGGAGTGTCCGGCTCATCGGGCTTCACAACCGTTACGCTGCACGTTGCCGTTTTCTCACCGGCTTTGGCCGTAATGGTGGCGGCGCCCTCGCTTATGGCGGTAACCTTTCCGTTCTCCACCTTGGCTATCGCGGGGTTGGAGCTGCTCCAGCTTACGGTCTTGTCCGTGGCGTCGGAGGGTTTGACGGTAGCTGTCAAGGTTACACTTTCATCCACCTTCAGCGTTACCGAAGTCCGGTCCAGGCTGATTTTCTCCACCGGCACCGTTACGGTAACCGTGCACGTTGCCGTCTTGTCTCCGGCGCGGGCCGTGATGATGGCCGTGCCGCCGCTTTCGGCCCTCACCTGCCCCTTCTGGTCCACTGCGGCCACTGAGGGGTTGGAGCTACTCCAGCTTACGCTCCTATCCGTGGCATCATCCGGCTTTACTGTTGCCGTAAGCGTCTCATTATCACCACTTAATAAGCTCAGGCTGGTCTTGTCAAGCGAAATGGACTCCACGGGAATCACCTTCTTTTTCACGGTAACTTCGCAGCTGGCCGTCTTGTCTC
>JAEEGJ010011244.1_pt1 | contig 22810 bp, 17 predicted proteins | sample 8958761 | NCBI WGS metagenome assembly JAEEGJ01 (sample SAMN16246546, study PRJNA631951) | gut metagenome | biome: gut microbiome; feature: rumen; material: RS-attached | host: Bos | place: Iran: Karaj | collected 2018-10 | reverse complement strand
GCCATAGATACCCTCCAAGATATATAAAACTATCATTATATAATAATACTCCTAAATTTGAGATTTTGCAATGCAAACTTCAATTTGACCCAGAAATTTAACCTCCTTTGGACGGCCGCTCGCGGCCCATTAATCTACAGTAAAAAGAGTTACTGCGTGGACTTTTTCTACTCCAGCCGACTTTAATATTTCCGCACATCTTTCTATAGTCGAGCCTGTAGTACAGACATCGTCTATAAGACAAACTTCCTGCGGCAGATGGCCGGAAAATGGCTTTAAGGCGCGTTCGAAAACCGGAGCCTGACACAAGGAATAGGCACTTTTTATTGATTCAAGCCTCTGCGCACGAGAAAGCTTTTTCTGCTGTCCGCTTGTATTACGTTCCAGTATTCTAAGCACCCTGAAGCCATAACGTTTTTCGAGAAAGACACAAAGCTCTTCTATCTGATCCCAGCCATTTTTCCGGATTTTCCCCTTACGGGGCGGAACAGGTACAATTACTTTGTTTTGGGTCTTTCGCAGAATCTGACACAAAAGTTTTGCAAAAAGCGGCGAAAAGCTCCTTTCCTCCTGCATTTTCCAGCGAAACATAAGTTCACGGTTCCAAAGGCGATAGGAAAATAAAGGAAGCACAAAATCTGTACTTTTAAGCACAGGTTCTTCCCGGCACTTCATGCATTTGCCATGCATACAGACAAGTTCTTTACCGCAACATTCACATCTTTTCTTTTCCAGAATACGGCTTACGTCAAAATGCTGCTTTAAGCAGGAGGGGCATACAGGTCTTAAAAAGACAATAGCACCGCACACAGCACATTTTTCGCCGCCACTTATGAAAACATAAAGGATTCGGAATGCTGAAACAAAGAACTGCTTCATTTCGAAAAACAAATTCCTCATACCTATATAATTATCCAAACTTAATCAAAAATGACACTTTTTGAGAAAAAAAGTTTAAAAAAAGAGAAAATAATTTGTTTTTCGAACTAGCGGCCGGAAAGTGCCTTTTTCCAGCGGGCAATAATCTGCAGGGCGTTGAGCGGAGTAAGATTATCTGTATCTGTAGAAAGGATTTCTGAAATGATGATTTCTTCATCACTGAACAAACCAGGACTTACCGGCTGAACTGCAGGACTTTCTTTTTTGATTTCATCCAGAATAATCGGATTATCATTAGCCAGAGCCTGTATATGTGAAAGAATTACATTTGCCCGGTCTATTACATTCTGTGGAAGACCTGCCAGTTTTGCTACATGAATACCATAAGAATTTTCTGTAACGCCATCCTTTACTTTACGGAGGAATACTACAGAACCATTCTGTTCAAGTACATCCATGCAAAGCATTTTAAGCCGTGGATGTTCCATACGTGAAAGTTCATGATAATGAGTAGCAAAGAAAGTTTTACAGCCTATTGTATCCAGCAGATATTCAGAAACGGCGCGGGCAATTGCAAGGCCGTCTTCTGTAGAAGTACCTCGCCCTACTTCATCCATAATTACCAGAGAACGCTTTGTTGCTGCATGAAGGATGTTTGCAGTTTCTGTCATTTCTACCAGGAAGGTTGACTCTCCCTTTGCAAGATTATCTGATGCACCTACACGACAGAAAATGCGGTCAACAATTCCAAGGCGGGCACTGCTGGCCGGAACAAAAGAGCCGGTTTGTGCAAGCAGGGCAATTAAAGCATTCTGACGAAGGTAGGTACTTTTACCCGCCATGTTAGGACCGGTAATAAGGGCAAAGGAAGCAGCATCCTCTTCCTCTGCAGAAAGAAGAGCATCGTTAGGTACAAACTCTCCACGAGGAAGATGATTTTCTACAACAGGGTGTCTGCCCTCTTTTATTTCAAAATGAGTTGATTCTTCAATTTCAGGTCTAACCCAGTTATGCTCAATTGCAGCCTGGGCAAAAGAAGCGGAGGCATCGGTATTTGCAATTTCCTGGGCTACCTGCAGAAGGTATGGAATATACTGCATAAGAGAGCTTCTGATTTCCAGGAAGAGGTCTCTCTCAAGTTCAAGGATTTTTGTAGAAGATTCATTTAGTTCCTGTTCCAGCTGCTGAAGTCTTTCTGTAGTATAGCGGTCACCGTTTACAAGGGCGCGGCGCATAATAAAGTGAGGCGGAACATTAGCAAGCTTACCCTTACTTACTTCAATAAAGTAGCCGGCAGCATTGTTATATTTTACGCGAAGAGTTGTTATTCCTGTCTTTTCACGTTCTTCCGCTTCGTATTCGCTTAAAATCTGATTAAAGTTATCATGTACTCCACGCCAGTGATCCAGCTCTTCTGACCAGCCAGCCTTGATAATGCCGCCGTCAGTAAGAGAGGTTGCAGGATCATCCATAATAGAGTTTTCTATGAGCCCGCAGATTTTCTTAGCTTCTTCATCAGAAACAAAAGAAAAATCATATTGTCCAAGATATTCTTTTACACCGGTCCAGGCGGCAAGGCTGGATCTTAATGCCTGAAGATCTTTTGCATGGGCTCTTTCCATTGCAATACGACCGGCAAGTCGCTCTACATCAAGAATATTACTTAAATCTGCTTTTACCTTATCGAGCAGCTGTCGGTTTTCTACAAAGCTTGCGACTTTAGTCTGTCGGTCTTCAATCTGGCGCAGATTTGTAAGAGGAAACAAAAGCCAGTTACGAAGCAGACGGCTGCCCATTGCGGTTTTAGTAAAGTCTACACATTCCAGCAGTGTATACTGACTTCCTCCTTCACGCATATTCGAAATTATCTCGAGATTGCGGCGTGAAGAATCATCCATCATCAGGTATTCATTGTCACTGTAAAGGCGAAGTGAACCGATATGTGGCAATACAGTATTGGTTGTTTTTTCAAGGTAATCTAAAAGAAAGCCTGCCGGTACAACTTCGGGACTTTCTTCTTCGAGCCCAAAGGCTTTAAGATTTGCAGTTTTGAACTGGGTTGTAAGCTTCTTAAAAGAAAGCCCGGCATTAAAATCCCAATCCGGATAATATGAAACTGAAATAGCTCCATAGGCTGAAACTACATTCTGAATGTCTGCATTGTTTTTTAAGGATGCAGGAAGAAGGAGTTCTCTTGGAGAAGCCCTGTTTAATTCTTTTCCAAAGTTTTCGGCCATTTTTGCAGCAGGCCAGGAAGTTGCACTAAAGGAAGAGGTTGTAACATCAATAAAAGCAAAAGCAGCCTTTGCCTTAACAACACAAAGTGCCGCAAGGTAGTTTGCACGACCACCATCAAGATATTCGGCTTCAACCGCAGTACCCGGTGTAATGATTTCTACAACCTTACGTTCGGCAATACCTTTTCCACCCTTAGGAATTTCTCCAACCTGTTCACAGATTACAATCTTTTTTCCAAGGCGTAAAAGTCTTGCTATGTAAACTTTGGCAGCATGATATGGGATGCCGCACATAGGACGGCTGGCTCGATGAGTCAATGTTAAATTCAAAAGACGCGATACTTCTACCGCATCTTCATCGAACATTTCGTAGAAATCTCCAAGGCGGAAAAACACAACCTCGGTTTTATATTGCGCTTTTATTCCCCGATACTGAATCATCATCGGGGTTAGAGTTTCTTCTTCAGCCATTCCTTAGTAAACCTTAGGTCTAAAGTCCAAGTTCAGAAATAACCTGGTTGGTAATATCTACCGAAGAAGAATACCAGAGAATCGCATTAGATTCCTGCAGACTCAAAATCATAGAGTAGCTTCCACTCTCTGCAATTTTTGCGAGGGTATTATAAAGCTTTTTATAGAAGTCATCTGAGTTTTGCAGTGTCTTCTGCATAGATTCTAATTCAAAGTTTTTTGCATTTGTATATTCTGTAAGGTAGTCTGTCTTTTTTGTAATTTCAGCTTCTGTTTTAAGAGCGGCAGAATCATTACCTGCATTTTCATAATCAAGCTTTTTCTGCTGAAGCTTCTTTATCTGTTCAACCTGCTTATTAATTTCTTCCTGAAATTCAGCCTTCTTTTTTTCATAGCTTCTTACAGGTGCTGAGTTTGTAAAATAAGCCTGGTAAACTTTTGCTGTATCAACTACACCGAATTTTGTAATCTGCTGTGAAAATGCAGGAAGACTGCCGGCCGCAAGAATACAGAAAGTAATAAATATTTTCAGATGTTTCTTCATATAAAAATTCCTTTTCAGTGGTTTCGCTAAGCTCAACCACCGCTTATTCATATATTAATAGTTTACAATATTAAATGAAAGTACAAAGTTGAAAGGCTTGTCCGCAAACTTAGGCTTTCCATCTTCAATTCTGTATCTCCATGCAAAGAGCAGATGCAGAGGAAGCTGTGGAATAAGGAAGCGGATTCCAGGTCCATAACTGAAATAGAAGTCTTCAAGGCTGTAATTAAAGGCTTCCTGGATTCTAGGTTTTATTGCAGCAGCATCCCAGAAAGCATCAATTCCGATAATACCAGGAACTATAGGCATACGTAATTCAAGCTTATTAGAGAACATTGCAAGACCTGTTGTTTCTTTGTAAGAATCATTCCAGCCGCGCCCGTTAAGAAGACCGTCGATATAAATTGAACTCTTTGTACTTATACCATTTTCAACTGGAATAATTGCTGAGAAACCAGTATAGCCTGCAAGTACAACCTTAAGATTCCAGGTTTCTGTAACAGGCAGATCGATGAGTTTTAAATAGCCTTCGAGCTTAGTATCAGTTCTTGCATAGAATTCCTTTTCAAGATTAGGAATAAGGCCATGCCAGGTAACTCGTTCACTTAAGAACCAGCCCTTTGAAGGATCATAGTTTAAGTCTCGGTTATCAATTGAGAAGCTTGTATAAACGGAGTTAGAAATACCCCAGCGGTTTGCGTATGAAGAAACTGAAGTTTCTACAGGAACATACAGGGATTCATCATAAACATTCTTCTGCAAAGAAGTAGAAATACCACCGGCTAAAGTAAGAATTGCATAATCTGGTGTCCAGCGTCTTGAAAGACCTGAACTTAAAGTTGTAGACCAGTCATGGTAATTCATATAGTACTTATTCTGAACAAGCTCAAGATTTGGAGACCAGAAGTTTACAAGATTTGTAGACTTAGCATGACTTAAAGAAAGCGAAGTATTGAATGCAATAGGATAATCTCCAATCCAGTGTTGAGAATATGAGAAATCAACTGACTGCTCGTTTGGTGCAATTGTAGTAGCGGCAGAAATTGTACGGCCTTCACCAAAGAGGTTTGAGTTTTCTACCTTAGCAAAAAGGGAGATCGGAAGCATAGACCCAGAATTTTCTGTAGCACCTGAGAAGGTAACACCAAACTGAACTGATGAAGTAGACTGCTCTTCTACAGACAAAATCAAATCAATAAGATTTGCCTCTGTTCCCTGCTGAGCCTCTGGAACAACGTTAGAGAAATAACGCAGGTTCATAAGGTTTCTTAAACCATTGATGATTTTATCATTAGAGAAAGTATCACCAGGCTTAATTGGAACTTCACGTCTGATTACGTAATCTTTTGTTTTTGTATTACCCTTGATGATAATATTTTCAACATGGCTTCGTGAATGCTCTTTGATTGTAAGGTCATAAGAAATTTCGTGGCGGTCTGAATCCTTTACAGGAACCGGATAGAACTCATTCATCATGTATCCGTTTTCCTGATAAACATTTGAAATAGACTGCAGATCTTCCTGGAATTTTGTAGCGTTATAAATCTGACCTTCCCTAAGCTTTTTCTGCTTGAGAAGTTCTTTTTCTGTAAATACTTCGTTTCCAGAAATTCTTAAACCAGAATAAGTGTACTGAGCACCTTCCTGAATAATAAAGAGGATTGTAAGTTCATCTCTCTGCTTTTCTTCGTTGAAGGCAGAATCAATTTTTACATCTATAATACTAACATCTGCATAACCGCGTTCCTGATAGTATTTTACGATTGACTGTTTATCCTGCTCGAGTGTAGAAGGCTGATAAGCACCATCCTTAAAAAGTCCAGTTTCCTTTAAACTAAGCTTTCTCTTAAGTGCTCTGGTAGAAGCAATTGTATTACCTGAGAACTGAATCTCGCGGATTACAGAACTGCTTCCTTCTGAAATTTCAAAGTTTACAATAATGCCATCCGGAGTTTCCTGAATATTATGTGTTACATAAGAAGCATTAAAACCCTTCTTTAAGTAATAATTGCGGATAAGTCTTTCATCAATAAGAACCTTTGATTCAATATAAATATCGCTGGCTTTATTCTTAATCTGTTCACGGAGTTCTCCGTTACGGATTTTTCTGTTTCCATTAAAATTGATTGTTTTAATTACAGGACGCTCTACCACTTCAAAAACAAGAAGTACATCATCTGAATTATTTGAAGCATGCTTTGCGAAAGGTGTAATATCTTCAAAGTATTCAAGACTATAAAGACGATCAAGAAGATCATTATATGTTTCATCTGTAAATGGAGAATCTATAAAAGAACTTGTAATTCCGGTTAAATCTGATTTTTTTACATTTTTAAGACCGTTGAAATCAATTTTTGAAATAGGTTGATTCCAATACCATTCATCACTCTGTGCCGAAAGTGTAAATACAGAAACAAAGGCTAAGAAGAGACCTGCTAAAACTTTTCGATACATTAAAAACTCCTACTTTCCCGTCAATAAGCAAACTTCCATGAAAGCGTTACAGACGCGGAAGGAACAAATTGATTTTTTAATAAAGCATTTATGTCTGGAGCCATATTTACACGAATATTTGCAAAAGGTGACTCCAATTCCATACCGAATTCCGGCTGGAAGAGCATTTTACCTGCAGAGGTAATATCATTTACTGTGCTGTCTTCAAGTGAAACATGAAGCATAGCATCTACATATAATGAACTGCCAAGGTATTTACCTATATAAACAGTTGTGTTATCAAGAAAGTTACCAAGAGAAATGTTTTCTTTTGCAGAATTTCTTGAAATACTATAGTTATATGTATTTTGTAATACATTTGTTCGTAATGAGAATATATCAAAATTCAGCAAATCCCGCAACTTGTTTTCTGCCTTACGAACCAGAGTAGACTGAATTGCATAATCAGAAGCCGCAAAGAGAATATCACCCGCAGAATCAGAGTCCGCAACCACAATCTGTCCCAGCAGAGATCGTATTTCGTTCTCTGATTTAGCCGGAATTGAAGAGAAATGAGGCTGAAGATTTAACAATTCCTGTTCTTCTACAGTCATGACAATTTTTACAGTCTGTCCACGGTCATCTCTTTCCCTTGTTTCTGCAGTAACTGTAATTGTAGGATTTGCAATATCATCCCTATTGAACTTGATATTACCTGACTTAATATAGAAGTTTCTGTTAAGATAAGCCACATCACCAGACTTAAACTTAAGGTCTCCATCTATCATATAATAATCTTCAGGCTGATTAACAATAAGCTTCATTGTCGTATTCGGAACAAATACACATCTCAAAATAGGATCCAGTTGTACCGAAGCATGGGTGCCAAGAGTAATATCCAGATCTGTTACTACCTGAACCGGAGAATTCTGATTAGCGGTCTCATTTGCCAGATTAAAGAGCTTAAGTATAAAGTCTACATTCTCTCCGGCAATATCTCCGGAAAGCTCAACCACGTCATTTTCAAAATAGAGATTCAGATTAGTTGTAACATTTCCTTCCAGAGAGAAGACATCTGTTTTTAATTTCAAAGGCAGGAGGTCTGATTTATAAGAAGAGAACTCGCCTTCCAGATGGTCAAAAGTCCATTTATTTAAATATATAGTAAGACCTGCCAGCAGGCGCTGGTTATTCTTTATTGTAAGCAGAGTTTCAGGAATCTGAATCTCATTACTTATAATATTGAAGGTCAATTCCGGAGCAGAAATCTTTTGTTTAAATAAGACCGGACACTTTGCAACAGGAGCATCAATCCGCGCCCAGCCATTAAGTTCCGGATCATTCATTGAACCGGTGACTACAACATCTCCGGTCAGTATTCCGTTGTCTACAACCAGAGCCTCTTCAATATTCAGATAAGAACAGGCCTTCTGTAAATCAACATTTACATCATACAATTCAAGGTTAGTTCCTTTTGCATTAACAAGACCGTCCAGTTTTGCAGACAGGAAGTTTTTGTTATCAATATTTAATTCCAGAAGACCTTCTTTCGTGTATGTACCGTAAAGACCGACGTTGTCTGAAGAATAAATTGAAATTACATCATTTGCATAAAGTGCACTGACCGACAGAGGGAAAGGCTTCTTTACAAGACTTCCTCCAAGAGCCGGCGTAGAAAGAGATACCATTATAGAATCCGGCAGGAATTTTCCTTCAGGCACAATTGCGTTAGAGGCAGTAAGCACAAGAGGAGCAGAAAGATTTTTATCCATTGAATGCAGGAAGAATTCTCCTGTTGCATCAAGAGTCCAGTCTGTAAAGGAAGCCCTGGCCTGAATATCAGAAAAATCCATATCCTGGTAATTGATATTTAAATCAGAAATCGTAAGGTCTCTGTCTTCAAGTACTACATTTCCCTTACCTGTAAGCATATCTGCAGCAACAAGAACAGACAGAGAATCAATATTTACAGCCACATAAGGATGCTCAATTGTTCCGGAAGTAAAGAGCATACCCGAAACCATATTATTATCATTTACCTGACTTACAAAACGGCTGAGACTCAAGTTCTTAAGCTGCATTTGAAGATTAAGATAAATGTATTTTAAGATATTATCCTTTGTCATTGGAAGGTGGTCTGGATTTGAAATACTACCATCTACAATAATCATTTCATCCGTTATAGGATTATGCAGATTCATTGCAATTCCTACTGAATCAAAAACATTATCATTTATATTAAGAATTGCATCTGCAGTTCCTTCGAGTACCGAATAAAAATCTGAATAGGCAATGGTATCAATGCGGGCACCATACTTTGTAGCATTTCCGGAAAGTACAAGCTTAGGATTTACCGAAACAAGGGCCCCGGCCTGCTCTACTTCCAGAAGCCCAATCTGTACGGAAGGACCATTTTCCTTATCATAAGCAAAGTTCATTGCAGTCGTAAAGACGATTGATTTATCAAGCAGCTTTACCGGCAGATTCTTTAAGGAAAGATGACCATCGAAAGCTTCATTTTCTGTAAAGCGTAATTCGAGGTCTGTTCCGTAATCGCCGGTAACAGTGATTACCTCCGGCATAATAGAACCAGAGAAATGATAAGGAATGGAATCAATTTTGAAGTCCGCTGTAAAGAACTTATCTGATGAATCTGGAGCACTATCCAAAGATGCAGAGGCTTCCATTGCAAATTTACCCATAATCAGGGAAAGCTGATTAAGCTGGATATTGGAATCAGTTCCGTTTACAGCCAGCATAAGAGCCTGGTTATCGGCTTTAGTATTTGCAAGAAGAACATAAGGAATATTATAAGAAAAAGTTTTTAAATCTGTAGAAGCATACATATCGCCGGAAAGCAGATATGATTCAAGGCTCTGCTGTAAAGACAAAACCTTTTCTGCATTTTCTGCCGGCAGGAATTGAGCCGCTAAGGCCGCAATACTATCCAGGTAAAGACTGTTCAGACTTATATTTGACTGGAAATAACTTGATTCATTAAGATAACTTCCGTCAATCCTGATCATTCCAGGTTCAATTTCTTCCAGGTGAGAATAATCAGCAAGCTCAAAACTAAAATCGTAAGAATCCGGCTGAGGAAGAACTGTAAGCTGCAGGGCGGCAAGCGAACGGTCTCCTATAAATACCTGAGGAGAAAAAGCCATAAAGCCCTTTTCCAGAGGATCAAAATATACTTCTGTAGAAATGACCTTTCCGTTAGGCATTTTATATTCCGGAACTTCGATATATCCGGAAAGCTGTTTACTTTCATATTCCAGAGAAAGCTTAGAAGAGACCTTACAGTTTTCGCCGTTTACAGAAAGCTTTGTAAGTTCAGTCTTCTTTTCATCCCCGTACATAGAAAAATAGATATCAGCTCCGCCAGGGAAAACTGAATCCGGAATATTGGCGGTAGTATCTGTAATAAAGTTAAAGGTGCGCTCATTTATATTTGACTTAATGATTGTATTGGTACTTACAGAAAGCTCTTTGAACTTCTTTAACTCAACCTGCTTTGAATTAATAGTAACAAGAGAAAGAGGTTTTAAGTGCTCCAGTCTTACCTGAGCATTTACGTTTCCACTATTAAAATCGTATACCAGGCCAAGGGAAATTGGATTAACAGTCTGAATTGTGTGAACTTCTACAACACCGCCATTATAAGAGGCATGCAGATTCAGTTTATTAAGTCTGTAATCGCCGTCTGTAAAATCGCGAAGCTTAAGATTTATCTGTGAACCGTCAATTACATCTGTTACAGAGCCTGCAGCCGTAATCTTTCCAGAAAAATGCTTTTTATTTGCCGTAAGAGTAGCATTCGCAAGAGCTTCTGCCTGAATATCAATGGTATTTTTTCTCAGAGTGTTGCTTACACCAATATTTTTGATATTTAAAAGCGCAGAAGCCTTTTCATCATTATATTCGAGATAGATATTTTTAAGTTTTATGTTTTCCGGAATGATTTTCTTAACCTGAGCCAGATCCAGCTGTGCTTTTTTTTCAGGAGTAAAGCTGTTTACCAGCTTTACAAGTTCATCTACATCCAGAATAATTCCGTCTACAACAAGACTTGAAATACCCTTCTGCAGGTCTTTTTTAAGGATATTAAAAAGACTGTAGGTAATACGGGTTTTGCTTATTGAAAGCAACTGATTTCCGTTATCATCAAAAATGCGGATATTTCGGATATAAAAGTTGGATAGTAAAGACGGCGAAAGCTTTTCATAAGAAATACTAAGCCCTGTTTCTTCGTGCAGCAGAGTGGTAAAGCCGTTAATTCTGTCGTTTACACTGCGGGTAATCGCCTTTTTTACAGGTGCAGCAATAAGCAGTGCTGAAATAACGAGAAGAATCATAATATAACTGCGGACACGGCCGTTTCGATAAAATGAGCCCATTTTAGCCTATCTATTATATCGGAATTTTTCATGAATTTATAGTATAAATCAGTCCGTCATTGCGGTATAAACAGGCCCGTCATTGCGAGCGAAGCGTATCTATCCATATATATATTAAACAAAAAATCTGATATAATGATTCTTATGATTTTGAAGAATTTCATTGTTTTTGAAGGAATAGATGGAGCCGGAACTTCTACCCAGATTAAAAAGCTTGTGGAGCGCGGCTGTTTAGAAGCAGGCGAAGGCGCTTTTGTGGCAACTGCAGAGCCAACCGGACTTGAAACCGGTAAGTTTTTGCGCCGTATGCTGGGCGGAGAGTTTTCTGTAGACGAAAAAACCAACGCCTACCTCTTTGCGGCAGACCGCTGCGAGCATATTTTTGGTAAAGGCGGCGTTAAAGAGCTCTGCGAAAGCGGAAAAATCGTAGTAAGCGACCGCTATTTCTTTTCCAGCATGGCATATCAGAGCGTTTCCTGCGGAGAAGAGCTGCCAAAGTTGCTGAACGAGCCATTTCCACTGCCGGAATATCTCTTTTACTTTGTAATTAACCCGGAAGTATCCCTGGGCCGCGTTACCTCGCGTGGTGAAAAGAAAGAAATCTACGAAACCATAGAAAAACAGAAGAAAATCGCCGCACAGTATGAGAAAGTGATTTCAGAATACGAAAAAAATGCCGACGAAAGCGGAATGAAAATAATACGAATTGATGCGGAAAAAGATATCGAAAGTATTTCTGAAGAAATATGGAAATCTCTTAAGAAATAGTCGTACCCTCAAAATCCAAAGGGGCTCCCGCTGCAAAACACACCATGCTGCGGGCGAGCTGGTTTTTGTGAAAAAATCCTGCGGTTTTCGCCCGCTTCGCAGCCGAAAATCCTCGGATTTTTTTTATGGCTAAGCGCCAAATACCCCTCGATGCAGCATGGTGTGTTTTTTCGCTCGCGCCCCTTTGGATTTTGTAATTACAAGAGTTCTTAACATTTTTCACAATCTTCCGATAATTTAAGCGTGAAAAAGCGTATATTTTCAATCATCTTACTTGCCTCTATTATTTTCATTCACGCCTCGCCTGCTTTTGCCTACATGGTAAAGTTCAAGGAAGACTGGTATAAGCTTTATCACGTCCACTACCAGCAGTATCCCGATGACTGCATCGAAAATATCTACTGGCTGGAAAAAGCCGCACAGGCAGATTACTGTAATCCTCAGTTTACAGACGCGAAAATCACTACAGAAAAGGAATGGGAAAAATACCGCTACCTTTTCCAGATGCATATCAACCTCAAGCTGATTGAACAGCACCTGCGCCTTGGCCGTACTTACGACAAAAAGTGCATTTACTTTTATGATGCTCCCTGGAAAGATGAATATCTTCGCAATATGGAAAAAGCTCTCACCTGCTACAAGGCCGGTCTTTATTACTGGCAGGAAGCAAAAGTATGGCAGGAAAAGGCAAATGCATCATCTTTTAATTTTATGTTCATTACTGCAAAGCAGAACTGGGAAGATGAGCGCGAACGCATTGCTACTGGCGAACTGAACTACGAAAGAATGCTTAACCGCGAAATAGAAAGATTAGAAAAAAACATAAAAGAACTTAACGAAATGGATAAAAAATACTAAAATAGGCTCACTATGAGCCAGAAAAGTTTTAAGATTTCTTATCCAGCACTTCATTCAGGAACTGATAAATCACACATTAAATTTATCTCAGGCACTCCGGATCTTGCAGCCTTATTTTTTGAAGGTGATGAAGCCGCAGAAACAAGACGCCGCTTCTTTGTAACTGATGCTACAGTTGCCAGTCTTGAATGCATGCAGTCTTTTATTTCTAAGTTTGATGACGGAGTTTGTGGTAAAGACAATCTGTTAATTCTTGGCTCGGGCGAACCTTACAAAACAATAGAAAGTGTACTTACAATTGTTCGTGCAGCCTTTGATGCAAACTACAGCCGTAAAGATATTTTCATTGGAATCGGCGGTGGTGTAATCTGTGATATTACAGCTTTTGCCGCATCAATTTACAAGCGTGGAGCAAGCGTTCAGTTTGTTCCTACTACCCTGCTCGCCATGGTAGATGCATCCATCGGCGGCAAGTCTGGCTGTGACTTTGAAAATTACAAAAACATCATTGGTACTTTCTTCCCTGCAACAAAACTTTTCTATTTCCCTGAGTTCGTTCAGTACCTGCCGGAAAATCAGTACAACTCTGGTCTTGCAGAAGCTTTTAAGACAGCCCTTCTTTTTGATAAAGAGCTCTATGACTTCTTCCGCGATAATCCGGATAAAATTAATTCCCGCGATTCTAAAACACTCGAAATGATCATTACTAAATGTGTAAAAGCAAAAGGTAAAATTGTAGAAGAAGATTTTACAGAACAGGGAATCCGCGCAACTTTGAACCTTGGTCATACCTTCGGACACGCACTCGAAACCGTTGCGGGACTTGGAACTATTACTCATGGTTCTGCAGTTGCCTGGGGAATCGGCCGTGCAGTTGAACTTGCCTATAATATGGATTACTGCATGATGGCTTTCCGCGATGAAGTTTTTTCTATTCTTAAAGCTTATGGCTGGGAAACAGAAGCAGTTCCTTCTTTTATTAAAGGCGGCGGTTTTAGTGAACGCCTCATTGCAATTATGAAAACAGATAAAAAGAATGTGTCTGAAAAAATCCGCCTGATTTTGTGCAAGGCTGTTACCGACATTTCTATAGAAGAAGTTGATGAGAAGCTGATTGCTTCTGTACTTAAGTAATTATGGAAAAAGAACACTACTTTGACTGGGCTGCAACTAGTCCCGCAGATGAAGATATTTTAAAAGAAGCTCTAAACGAAACTCTGGAATACTGGGGTAATCCTTCGAGCACACATGCCGTAGGAAAAAAGGCCCGTGAACTTTTTGAAAGTGCCCGTGCCAGGGCAGCAGCCGCACTTGGCGTAAAAGCAGAAAACATTTACTTTACTTCAGGCGGAACAGAGAGCGATCAGATTCCTCTTCTTGCAGTATTAGCAAAGCCTAACAAGGGAACTGTTCTTGTAAGTTCTATCGAACATCCTGCAATCCGTGAACAGTCAGAAGCACTTAAAAACTGCGGCTGGAATGTAGTACAGATCCCGGCAGACAACGACGGAGTTATTCAGCCAGAAGCCGTAACTGGCCTTTTGACAAACGATACTGTGCTTGTTTGTATCATGGCAGTTAATAATGAAACCGGTGTTATTCAGCCTATATACGAGATTGCAGATGCAATAACAAAAGCCTGCGAAGGTAAACGCCGTCCAAAGTTCCATGTAGACTGCGTTCAGGCCGCAGGTAAAATCAATCTGAATCTTTCTTATAAGGGAATAGACAGCGCCGCTTTGAGTTCTCATAAAATCTGCGGTCCCCGCGGAATCGGTATTCTTTATATGAAGGATGCAATTGAGCCATTCTTGCGTGGCGGCGGCCAGGAAAAAGGTTTAAGAAGCGGAACCGAAAATGTATTCGGCGCCCTTGCCTTTTCAAAATGTCTTGAACGTTATTATAACAAGCAGAAGGCCTCAGACGCAGAGCGCACAAAGAGTTTTGTTGAAAAACTCGCAGCCCTGCCAGGCTGTACAATCGTTCCACCGAGCCGTCTTGAAAAGCCGGAACTCTTCTCTCCTTACGTTGTTCAGGCTGCCTTCAAAAATATTCCGGGAAACGTTATGCTCCGTGCCCTGGATTCCAAAGGCTTTTCTATAAGCACCGGAAGCGCCTGCTCGGCAAAAAAGAACAAGCGCCCGGTACTCGAGGCTATGCGTGTAGATCCAAAGCTCCGCGAAAATGCAGTACGATTCAGTTTTGGTCCTCACACTACAGATAAGGCTGTAGACGATTTGCTAGCTGCTGTTGCGGAAGTAAACTCTCAGTTTAACAAGTAGATTGATTTTTATTTAGCATTATGCTAAATTACAAGAAACCGCAGTAAATGCGGAGCAATTCATTAAATTACAAGGGAAGGTTCTTTACGATATATTTTAAGGGCTCTCCCTCAATATTATAGCCCGCGCAATACGGGAACAAGGAGTTTTATTATGGGAGCACGTGGAGAACTTTTTACTACTCAGATCTATCTGGACAATCGTTCGTATTTTTTCAATGTTAAAGAAAACCGCACTGGTGATGTATTCTTACAGATTGTAGAAAGCAAGAACCGCGATGGTGTTGAAGCAGACCGCCATCAGATTGCTATTTTTGCAGAAGACATGCAGAAGTTCCTTCAGGGCTTTGAAAAGTCTCTTGATTTTGTTGAGAAGGACAGAAAGCAGCGCCAGAAGGCCGCAAAAGAAAAGAGAGCCGAAAAGGATGCAAAATACGCAACCGGCTCAAAGAAAGTTTACCGCGTAAAATCTGAAAAAGGTGCTAAAACAGAAAAGCGCCCGGACGATGGAATCAAACGCACCGGCAAGGTTATACATATCGTATCAAAAAAAGAAGTTGAATAAAGAAGCAAAATCATTTTATAAGGACCTTCGGAATGTTGTACAGCCGATGGCCATACAGAACCTTATTTCCTCAGCCGTAAACTCAGCCGACGTAATTATGCTGGGCTACATAGGCCAGACTGCCATTGCTGCCTCTTCACTTGCGGGCAACGTAGCCTTTATTCTTTTTATGATTTCTACAGGACTTTCTTCGGGTCTTGTAATGCTGGGAGCCCAATACTGGGGAAAGAAAGATACAGAAGCCATCAAGACTCTTCTTGGAATCGGTCTGCGTATTTGCTGTACTGTTGAAATCATAGTTGCCCTTATAGCAGCTTTTTATCCCCGCATCCTCATGCTGATTTTTACCAAAGATCCGGCACTGATTGCAGAGGGCTGTAAATACCTGCGGGCGGCAAGTTTTTCTTATGTCTGTCTTTCTTTTTCTCAGATGTTCCAGGCAGGCTTTAAGAGTATTGAACGAGTTAAAATCGTAACCATTACTTCTACAACAAGCCTCTTCCTCAACATAGGCTTGAACGCAGTTTTCATTTTCGGACTCTTTGGTCTACCTAAGATGGGAATTACCGGAGTTGGTATTGCAACCTCTATTGCCCGTTTTATTGAAATGATAATCTGCTTTATTTATGCAGGCCGCCAGACAGACGTTAAATTTTCGGTTGCCTGTATTTTCCGCCGCAACAAGCTGCTTACAAAAGATTTCTTCCGCTTCTCACTGCCGGCTGTCGGTAACGAACTGGTATGGGGTGCTGCCTTTGCAATGTACTCTGTAATCATGGGGCACCTGGGAGAAGATATAGTTGCGGCTAACTCTGTTGTAAATACAGTACGACAGCTGGGCTCAGTTCTCTGCTTTGGTATGGCTTATGGTGGTGCAATTGTTGTTGGTAAGTATATGGGGGCCGGCGACATGGAGGTTGCAGAACGTAATGCCAGCCGTCTTGCACGTATAACGATTTTGTCTGGAGTTCTTGGTGCCCTGCTTTTACTCTGCACCTATCCGATAATTCCATATATTGCTGACTTAAATGAAACAGCCGCTCATTACAGAAATGTTCTGCTCTTTATCAATTCATATTCTTTGATTGGAGCTTCAATCAACACAGTTTTGATTTGTGGAATTTTCAGAGCCGGCGGTGATTCAAAGTTCGGCTTTATTGCAGATACAATCAACATGTGGTGCGTTTCCGTTCCGCTTGGTTTGATTGCGGCCTTTGTTCTCAAGCTCCCGCCGCTCTGGGTATACTTTATCCTCTTCCTCGACGAGTTTGAAAAGATGCCTTTTGTAATCCGCCACTACTTTAAGAAGGGCTGGCTTAGAAATATCACCAGAGACTAATACTTAAACGTTAATCTCTGTATTGGTGATGGTCCTATTTTATGACAGACTTCGCGGTGAGCCTTTGTCGGATAGCCCTTATGCTTTGCATAACCGTATTCAGGGTATTTCTTATCCATCTCTAACATCAGACGGTCACGGCAGGTTTTAGCAAGAATGCTTGCCGCCATGACACAAGGATATTTTCCGTCTGCCTTTGGTTCGCAGCGGCATTCAATGGGAACCTCGGGGCAGCGGGTGCCGTCAGTTATTCCGGAGATTTCAGAAAGCTTTAAGTCCGGATTTTTTTTCAGCATATTTTCAAAGGCTTTTTGCATTGCAAGCATACTGGCTTCAAGAATATTGATTTTATCAATCGTTTTATGATCTACAAGGGCAATTCCCCAGCAGGCTTTTTCTTTTATGATAGTTTCAGCTAACAATCTCTTTTTTTCGCTTAATTTTTTTGAGTCGTTTAAAATTTCAAGAGGAAAATCAGGAGGAAGAATAACAGCCGCCGCACAGACAGGTCCCGCAAGAGGTCCCCGCCCCGCTTCATCAAAACCGACATTAAGCATATTAGAAGCCCTGTACTGAATTCTTTTCATCAGTAAGCTTAGTCGCCTTATTTACATAAATCGGCTGAATCTTACTGGTTGTATTTGTTAGTCTTGCCTTAAAACTGTTTTCTTTGAAAGAAGCATTTACGCCAAAAAGCTCGGCAATACGGCCGTTTCCACCGGTTACAAGGAATTCATTTTTCTGAGCAGTAACATTACCACCGTCTGCAGAAATAATAACTCCGGTTTCCGCATTTGCGCTTATTGAAGAATTCTTAATTGTAATTCTTGATTTAACGGAAGAAATAAAGGAAACATAAGAAACCGCATTTGCAGAAGCAATGGTATCGCTGATGTTTACAATTCCGTTTGTGGCATCAATTACAGTACCGTTACGGGTGAACTCGGCACCTATCATACAATCCTTCATTGTAAGCACAGAGTTTTCCAGCTTAAAGAGAGGAACAATAGATTTTACGCTTAAATCAGCTGTATTATGAATGCGGCAGCCTGAAAGCTCCATCGTAGAAGCCTTTACAATCAGAGAGCCCTTAGGACCAAAGCTTATACGGGCATCTTCAGAATTTATAATTTCAAAATTAGCCTGTACCGGATAAGCCTCATTAATCTGCATTTCGCCCTTAACATTGAGTTTAACAACACGCTGTTTTACAAGAGCCGGAGCAAGCTGACTGAACTGTGTAAAAGGATGACTCGCAGTTCCATCTGCACTTTCAGCGTCTCCACTTGCGTCAAAATAATAATTCGACTGATCAATTACAACTGCAAATTCTGCAGCAAGGCTCTGATTTTCATCACTCTTAGAATAAGCAGAAACCTTATAATAAACAGGTTTCAGACCATTCTGTGCCCAGCGTAAAGTAAAGCTGTCGCCCTTAACCTTCTTATATTCACCAAGTGAAACACGCTTAAATCTTTCATCGTCAGCAGAATAAGATACATCAGTAATATCAAGAGTAAGAGGTTCACTCAAAGCGATATATAAATCTGCGCCGGCAGACCCCTGGATTTTCACATCAACATTATCGCGGGAAACAAAACTGTCTGCATTTGTTTTTATAAGAGGAATCTGTGGAGGTCTGCGGTTTACATTATAAGAAAATGTAAACTTTCCCTGATAAACTGAATTAGAAAAAATTCCTAAGGAAAGAGAACCTGAAACCTGGTCACCATAAAAGGCATCAATTCCAACCTGAGAGAAAAGTTCAGAGCAGGAACCGTCTTCACCAATTATACCCAGTGAATAAGAATCATCTCCGCGGATAGAGCAAAGAATACTTCCGTCTGAAAGCTGCTCACGGATAATTTCCGGTTTAGGAGGCAGTACGAAAAATTCAATAGGATTTCCAGAATCATATTCAAGGGGCTGCCAGGAAATCATATGACTTACAGAGCGGTCTATTTTACGAGGCTCCTTCGGAAGTCCCCAGTATTCAGAATCAAGCTTGTAAATGAAATCATCATCATCAAAATTAATTGTATCCCAGTCGGTAATTGAGAAAGGAACATCGCGGTGGCTGTAGATGCCTGCAGACTGAGGATATGTCTTGATTATAAATCGATAACGAAGTCCTCTTGTCTGATCAAGCACTGTACAGGGAATGTAACGCGAAAGCACACTGGCAGAAGAAAGCTTTAAGGTTCGGGCCGGTATAAAGTTTTCCGGCATATCATTTGCAGGCGGAAGACCAAGATAAAAAGAAAGGCCAGCTGGAATTACAAGATCACTGCCGGCACTATAGTTTAAAAGTCCGCCATCAAAAAAAGTCTGAATAAAATTCTTATAATCGGTTTTTGAAGCATCATCCGGCACAACCGTAAAGGTCAGGGAGGTACTTTCCTTTTTACCGCCGGCTGCAACTTTTGTAACATTAAGATTAATTTCGCCAGTTACATCCAGAAGAACAGGACCATCGTAGGCAAAACCAAAGGTTTCCGGATTCGCTCCATCAATTGAATAGAAAAAGTCTCCGCCTTCAGAATTATCAATTACAAGCATCTGTCTGTTTGCAAACTGGCCTTCAACAGGGCTAAGCAGATTTATTTCAGCAGCAAGCGGAAGCGGCAAGACAAGCAGAGCAAAGAAAACTGTAAAAACTGAAATGAACTTTTTCATATTCGTCCTTTTTTAAGCCTCAAGGAAAGGTCCGAGAATATCGCGCAGCTCCGGATCCTGAGAATAATAATTCTTCTCAAGCTCCTCTTTTGAAAGACCAACCAGCTCGTGACTCATGTAGTGAATCCAGCGGTTTTCTTCCGGATTATTGATTACAAACTTACGGCAATAATAATCCGGCTGAATTGGAAGCTGCTCTTTCTGATAAGTAAAATACTTATAATCGTGAACAACAACCTTAATATCCTCGCGAGGCATACCGCGGCTGTTTATAAGTGTTTCTACAAGTGAATTGATTGTACGGCCTGAGTCAAAAATATCATCAACTAAAAGAATCTTGTCGCCAGGGCGCAGGTTTTCCGGTGGATAGGTCCAGCCGTCAATAAAAACCTTTGTGTGCTGGGCAACATCGGAATAAGAGCGGGCAACTACCCCGGCATACAAAACCGGATGGAAGCTTTCTCTCTTGCTGATAATTTTAAAATATTCGCTGATAACGTTTGCCATATAGGCACCACCACGAAGCGAACAGTAAATTACATCGGGAATAAAACCGTCTTTATAAATCTTGTGCGCAAGTTTAAGCGCATCGTTTCGAACTACATCATAAGGAAGAAATTCTTTAATCATAATAGTTAATTATAACGCCTTTTTATGAATTATACTACTGATTTTTTTGAGGCCAAAGGAACAGAAAAAGCTTACAGTAACCAGAGCCAGAGTAACAGCAAGGACATCAGCGGATTCGAGATGAACCTGGGCCTGCTGCATGAGGGAACCGGCTGCGAAACGGGGAATACTTAAAACCTCCCCGGCTGCAACTACCTTCCAGGAAAGGCCAAAGGCAGATTCAGCACCCGAAGCAAGGGCCGGAGCTGCGGCAGGAAGACGGATATAAAAAAAGGCTCTTATACCGCTAAAGCCTCGACTGCCTGCTTTAAATAACTTTTCAAGATTTTCAGGACTATGGCAAAAGCCCTTCTGACTTGCTGTAATTACAAGAGGAAGACACATCAAAACCGAAACGAAAACCGGAACCACGCCGGAGGTAAACCAGAAGAGAGCCGGCAGTATCAAAGCGATTACTGGAGTTGCACGGACAAGCTCAAGGGGAAAAGCCAGAAAGGCAGCGAAGGCTTTAGAATCTGCGGAAAAGAGACCGAGAAAAAAGCCGGTAATCAGGGAAATCAAAAAGGCAATTATGACACGAAGAAAAGTAAACGCAAAAGCCTTCCAGAAAAGAATTGTGCGGCCCAGCTCAAAGAGTCTTTTTAAAACTGAATGTGGAAAAGGCAGTATGAGCGGCGCCCTTATTATTACGGCCACCGCATACCAGACCAGAAGCAGAAAAAAAGGAGAAATGATTTTACAAAAACTCTCTTTTCTCATTAATCAGTTACTAGTCCTTCTTATAATAAAAACCTTCTTCAGGAAGCTTTCCGCCGATTGAGCTTTTATCATTATCAAGGAAAAGATTCAAAAGCTTTTCCAGATCTTTTTTAGCTGAAGCAGCGGGAATAAAAGTATAATTTGAAAGAGGAATTGCTTTTTCTACAATGTCGGCGGCAAGCCCCAGGTTATGCTTCTGGGTAAGATTTCCCGAAGCAGCAGGATTGGAAATTGTCCAGTTTACGGCAAGGTCATATTTTGCCAGGAAGTCCATCAGCAGCTGGGGATTTTCTTTTGCGAAATCTGCACGGACAACCATTACAGAAAGCGGATAAATATTTTTTTCGCCAGTCAGTTCAAGATATTCCTGCTGGAAATCAAGAGCTGTGCGAACCTTGTCTGACTTTGATTTTGCAATTGTTGCAAAAGGCTCCGGAACTACAGCGTACTGAATTTTTCCGGAAATGAGTTGGGCTGCAATCTGAGCAGTTGGAATTGAAAAATCCAGGATAACGTCCGGGAGGTCTCCACTGCTGGTCATTCCATTTTCTTTAATCAGATAGCGGAACATATATTCTGGAGTTGCGCCCTGACCTGCAACGTTTACGGTTTTTAATTTAAGGTCTGTGAAGCGGTGTATATTTTCGTCTGTTGTGATGAGAGCCAGGTTTCCCAGTCCTACAACTGCACAGCATATAATTGATTTGTTTCCGGAATTGTAAACCTTGGCGGCAACATTGGCAGGCATAAAGCCAATGTCGATTTCTTTTTTAATCATTTTCGGCAGCAGAGCCTGAGGGTCTGCAAACTTTTCATAAGTAAGCTCTGCTCCAGAAATTGATTTTTCATTTTCCATCAGATAAGCCGCAGGTACGCAGGTTGGTCCGTTGAGCAGACCTACGCGAACCTGTGAAGCTTGAGCAAATAACTTAAGGGAGATAAGACTTATTACAAGGGATACAAATATTTTTTGTTTCACAATCTACCTTCTCGAGTTTTACCTTAATTTTGCCGTTAGTACACTCGATGCTTACTGTATTATAATCTTTTCCGGCATTTGAGAGAAGTTCCATTGAAAGCGGATCTTCAATTTCCTTGCGTAAAAGGCGTTTCATAGGGCGGGCACCCATTGCAGGATTGTAGCCGTTCTCAATAAGATATTCTTTAGCCTTCGGCTTAAGACTGATTGTAAGTCCCTTTTCTGCAAGGCGGTCGCCAAGCTCTGCCAGCTGAATGTCGAGAATCTTTGCAACCTCTTTCTTTGTAAGTGCGTCAAATACAATTACATCGTCGATGCGGTTTATAAGTTCAGGGCTGAGGAGCTTTTTAAGCTCATTCATTGCACCTGCCTTGATTTCTTCGTAAGGCATAACACCGTCCAGTGTACCAAAGCCAACGCGGCCTTCGTTTGTAATCTGGCGGGCACCGGCATTACTTGTCATGATGATTACTGTATTGCGGAAGTTTACGGTGTGGCCAAGGTTATCGGAAAGCTCGCCCTCTTCAAGAAGCTGTAAGAGCAGATTGAAAATATCCGGATGAGCCTTTTCAATTTCGTCTAACAATACAACCGAGTATGGATGACGGCGAACCTTTTCTGTAAGCACACCACCCTCTTCGTAACCAACGTATCCAGGAGGCGCTCCAACGAGGCGGCTGGCAGTATGCTTTTCCATATAGTCAGACATATCAATTCGAATCAAAGAATCTTCGCTGCCGAAAAGATATTTTGCCAGAGCCTTTGCAAGCTGAGTTTTTCCAACACCTGTAGGTCCCAGGAAAATAAAGCTGCCAACCGGATGCTTAGGAGATGAAATACCTGCACGGGCACGGCGGATGGCTCCGCTTATTACGCTTACGGCAGAGTTCTGGCCGATTACTGTATTGTGAAGCTCGTCTTCCATGTGAACGATGCGCTCTGCTTCCGAAGAAGAAAGGCGCTCTACAGGAACTCCTGTCATTTCGCTTATAAT
>JAEEGJ010011242.1_pt1 | contig 22813 bp, 19 predicted proteins | sample 8958761 | NCBI WGS metagenome assembly JAEEGJ01 (sample SAMN16246546, study PRJNA631951) | gut metagenome | biome: gut microbiome; feature: rumen; material: RS-attached | host: Bos | place: Iran: Karaj | collected 2018-10 | reverse complement strand
ATTTTTGCTTGATTTCTCCGGAACTAGATACTCCTTTTTCTTGACATGGTCTACTTCGGAAAAATTAAGAAACCGAAGGAGTTTCTCAACTGTTATATCATAATTTAAGACGAGATCTTCAAATCGAACGTAAAAAACATTAACATCATCAACCTGATTACGTCTTAGCATCCTTTGCTGCGTAACAAATCTGTACCCTGCCTCAGCGGTTTCCAAATCATTGTCTAAACCAACACCCCACAGAATATTGTCTATATACATATCTCTCGGATCGCGAGAAACGATAATCAGCTTGCTATTATTCAGATATCTGTAAATGACCAACGGATTATTCGGAGATATTGCCTGATCCAGTATTACATATCCTTTTTCATTTTCGGGAACATAATGCTCGAACAGCTTTTCAAAATACTTTTTCGTTTGCACTGAAAACTCGTCTTGTGTCGGCGCCGAAAATCTTACTGCTTTGATCTTTCTGTTCGCCGTCTTATACTTTCCCTTGGAAAGGTACTCAATCGCCCATCTCCACCGATCAACGATATATTGAAAATAGTTTTTCTGAAACTTATTGTAGTAATAATCTGCTTTGTATTCAAACTTGGTTAAGCTGTCAATGTATTCTTTTGTGATCTGCATAAATTCTGGAGTTATCCTTTTCGAATATCCGAGACCAGCCGGTTCAAATGGATTTTTCCCTCCTGAACGTGCACATTTTTTACAGAATGCATAGTACTCTTCAAGTGCTGCAGCTGAATTGATTAACTCCCAGTTATTCACCAGCACATCTTCCAATTGAGTAATGCCGTGAGGATCTTTTATGAGCCTGATTTCTGCTCCACATTCATGTGTGTTGCGAAACTCCTTTACCAAATCTACTACTGCGCTAGATCCAGATGAAAAATAGCCCGAAACACAAATATAGGAAACGCTTTTCATTCCGTAGTCCCTCTTTTGTATAATTGCTTAACTATTTCTCTTGCTTCCGAAAAGCAATAAGAATACCACTCAGATTCGCGAATCGCTCGAATTGTTTCATCAGAAAACCTATATCGTAAATGTCTTGCCGGGATTCCGACTACTATCGAGTATGGTTCAACATCCTTTGTTACAACGGAACCAGCCCCAATGATCGCACCATTTCCGATGGAGACACCTTGTTTCACTACCGAATTTGCTCCGATCCATACATCGCTTCCAATAACTGTTGGCTTCTCGACGTCAAATAGAACCATTTTGCCATCGCCATTCCCCATCTTGGGATAAGTGGAAATGGCATGGATATCATGTTCCCCTAAACCAATTTTTGATCCAGGGCCTATTGAACAATAATTTTCAATAATCGCATTGTTCACGATAACATAAGGTGAAAAATGATTATCATGACCTATTTTTGCATTTTCATAGATAATAACTCCTTTTGAAAAGCTATTACCCTTCCCGCATTTGCAAAACACAAAATGTCGATGTTTAATTGTATTTGCTACCCTGGCTATTCTCGACATGATTTTCATTGCTCACAGTCTCCACCAAATCATTCCAGATGCTTTTAATTCATTGACCTTGTATATCCCTTTCACATCAATGAGTACTTTCTGCTCATCTGGAACTGTCCTGAATAAGGTCTTAATCCTTTCAATTCCTAATGCTTTAAACGCGTCATGAGCAACTGCTACGACCACACAATCAGCATCAGTAACGTCTTCGATCTTGGTCAACTTCACGCCATACTCATGCATTGCGTCTTTTTCACTTGCCCAAGGATCGACTACTATAGGCTTGATGCCATATGTATTCAGTTGCTTAATGATGTCATCAACCTTACTGTTTCTGGTATCAGGGCAGTTCTCTTTAAAAGTCAAGCCGAGGATAACAACCTTGCTCTTCTTCGGAGCTTGACCAGCTTCTATCATCTTCTTAACAGCCTTGTCTGCTACAAACGCACCCATAGAGTCGTTCACAATACGACCATTTAGGATAATCTGGCTGTGATATCCCAGCTTCTCCGCTTCATAGGTGAAATAATATGGGTCAACACCGATGCAGTGACCACCTACCAAACCAGGTCGAAAGCCTAACGCATTCCATTTAGTTTCCATGCCGTCAACGACCTCATTTGTATCAATGTCCATACGGTCAAACACCATGGCCAGTTCGTTCATAAAGGCAATATTGATATCACGCTGGCTGTTTTCTACTACCTTGACGGCCTCGGCTGTTCGAAGGTTTGACACAGGATGTGTACCCACCTCAATAACAAGATCATATACTGACTTAATGGTCTCAAGACTATCTTGATCAATTCCGCTTACGATCTTATGGATGTTCTCAAGCCTATGCACCTTGTCGCCAGGATTGATGCGCTCGGGGCTGTATCCGACCTTGAAGTCAATCCCGCAGGTTAGACTGCTCTGTTTCTCCAGAATAGGAATGCAAACATCTTCTGTGCAGCCCGGATATACGGTTGATTCGTAAACCACAATAGAACCTGGAACGAGATTTCTGCCAACTATCTCGGAAGCACTAACAACAGGCGTAAGATCAGGCGTATGATCCATATTCACAGGGGTTGGAACAGCTACAATAATAAACTTTGCTTTTTTTAATTCTGTTTCATCTGTGGTGAAATGGATATTTGTATTCTTGATTTCCGTATCCCCAACTTCCATAGTTGGATCAACGCCTGATTTATACAATTCAATCTTCGATTTGTTAAGATCGAAACCTATTACATTAAGCCCCTTCTTTGCAAAAGCATGTGCGATTGGCATACCGACATAACCTAGTCCGACAAGAGCAAGCGACTCTTCTTTGTTGATAAGCGCGTCAAACAGTTTCATATCTGATCTCTCCTTAATCCACTCCTGCATCAATAAAAGCTATCTCGTGCTTTCAGCTTTTTCCCACACGGGTTTTGATTTTCCCGTAACTATATTGATAACGCCTTTCCATTGCGCGATAATCGTCATGCAGTAATATGTGATGAACCTAATAATTGTATTGTTACTCTTAGTAAGCCAGCCAATTACAGCAAATAAATAAAACATAGTTTGCAACGCAAGTGTAACCTTCCAAAATACACCACAAAAAAACGCAAGCGGAATATTCAAAACAAATACGAGCAAATGCATCAGCCAAAGTAAGTATCGGCAGGTACGGTGACCAAGATAAAAATAAGAAAACCAACGATAGGAAAAAACATTTAAGATTCTTATATCCGGTAGGATACCACGAAGAATTATACGGTTCATTCGAACCTTACGTTTAAATTCGTCTTCGTTGACTTCTCCCGCTTTTTCATAGGCGACAGCATCCGGATTATATACTGCTCGTTTTTTTTTCAGCGCATACAACACGGGAAAGCTGGAATCATGGCACTCGATAGGCGGAATCACAACGTAATCTGCGTTACGCACCGCATAAATAGCGCCGTTTCCAGCAGTAATCGTCTGAATCCGACTTTCAATGCTCCTGCACAGCAGATCAAGTTTCCAGTAGAAACCTTCCGAATTTGCGGTATTGCTCCCATCAGTGTTCATATAGCGAAGCTGTCCGGACACATAGGCGATCGATGGATCCGTAAAATAGGAGACCAGTTCTTTGACCGCGTTCGGTTCAAACATAGCGTTTGCGTCCGTCATGATTAGAATCTCTGTATTACAAAGCGCCTGCGCTTCGTTCTGTGCATTCGTTTTCCCGTAATGATTGACGGATTTATGGATACGAATATCGCGGTCCGGATTGTCCATGATAAACGTCTCAACGATTTCGTCCGTTTTATCCGTTGAGTAATCCGACGCGATCAAAAAAGAAAGCTTGTCCTTCGGATAATCCGTGTTCAGCAAATTTGCCAGCTTTTCCCCGATAACCTTTTCCTCATTATGAGCAACAACCATGATCGTCACAGTTGGCTCATACGATTCATCCTTTTTATTCTGTCTCCTGATCAGCTTCTTCAGAACGACGAGCGATGCCGGGTACCCCATCATCGCCCAAAAGATGATGAAAGCGGACATCCCCCACAATATCTTCAGTACCAGCATGTGTTCCGTTTCCTTCCTTCTTGGCTATCGGTATTCTTTCAATTCTATCGCGTCTATTTTGCCGTTGTCTATCAATTAAAGACGCGGTTATTGCAGCATCTCAATTTCCAAAGAATTTTATCGGCATTGCGGGACTGCCGACCGCAGTGTATCTGGACGGAATATCCTTTACGACCACAGCACCAGCACCGACGATGCTGTAATCGCCGACGGTTTTTCCCTGTATAATCTGCATGCCAGTTCCGAGCTCACTGCACCGTCCGATTTCCGTTATTCCTGATACGTTCACACTCGGGTAGAGTGTTACAAAATCATGCAGAATCGCATCATGTCCGATCGTACAGTCAAGGTTGATAATGACGTGACTGCCGATCGAAATGTTTACCGTAATGATCGTGTGCGCACAAATGATTGTGCCTTCTCCGATCGTGACCAGATCGGACATTTCAACAGAGGAGTCAATCAACGTGCCGAATCGAATGGATGGATTATATGTTTTGACACGTTCAATGATACGCTCCCTGATTTTTGATGCGCCTACAGCGCAAACAAAATATGCGTCCGCAAACTGCGCAACATCCTCGGTCTTGCCGAGCACAGGATATCCGTTAACCGTTTGTCACTGCAGCGATTCATTGTCATCAATAAAACCAAGCTGTTTCCATGTCGGATTGACTTTATTGATTCGTTCAACCAACCACGCGACTTCTCTTCCAAACCCACTAGCACCAATAATAATCAGTTCCTTCATCATGCTGCTCTCCTTTCAGAGAACAGATATGATGAATCAGAGGTTAGTCGATACCCCCCGTTAGTTTTGGCTTACTCAGTCTTTTTGCCGGAACGCCGACGTAAGTGCCGGGAGCAGACAAATCACATGTCACTACAGCACCCGCACCAATTGTACAGTTTTCGCAGACATTTACATTATTGCTGACCGTTGCTCCTGCTCCTATCAGAGTTTCTTGTCCGACAAGGACCGTTCCGCACAGATGTGAACCCACAGCAATATGCACATAATCGGAAATAATGCAATCATGATCAACAGAACTACAGGTATTTATGATGCATCCAGTACCGATTTTTGCTCCCGGATTGATCACTGCACCTGCCATAACTACCGTTCCAGCGCCAATTTTAACATCTTTTGCAACAACTGCATTCGGATGAATCAGCACAGGCATTGACCTGTTGCAATAGTATTCCATCAGATGCTTACGATCTTCTGTATTGCCGATTGCTACAAAAACCTCGCCTTCCGGTGCTTCTGTACTCTTACCGAGAACCGAGAACCCGGCGCATTCCTTTGTCCCTGCATTATCATCCAAAAAAACAATATCCGTGTATCCATTGAGCATAGCAATATCTGCAACAACTTTTCCGTGACCGGATGCTCCAATGATAATCAGCTTTTTCATTTTTCACTCCCCATAAACTCGGTCATCGTAGCCGCCCTGTCGTTATTGATGCCTTCTCGTTTCAAAACGGTCTTGATTGTTTCAAATATGATTCTCCAATCGTCTAAGAAAGTAATGTGATCGACATATTTCACATCCCAATCAAATTTTTCTTCCCAACTGATTGCGTTTCTGCCATGTACTTGTGCCAGTCCCGTAAATCCAGGACGAACTTCATGGCGTCGCGCTTGGTGTGCGTTATATCGCTCTAAATACTGAACCAGTAGTGGACGCGGTCCAACAACCGCCATATCACCTTTCAGTATATTGAAAAGCTCAGGAAGTTCATCCAATGAAGTTGCACGAAGCTTTTTCCCGAATGGCGTCAATCTTGCTGCATCCTGCTTGGGATCTATTATACCATCTTTGGGAGGCAACATCGTTCTGAACTTATATAGCTTGAAAATCTTTCCGTCTTTCCCCGGTCTGTCCTGTGTAAACAGAATCGGACTTCCCAGCTTGATGCGAACCAAAATCGCTACTACAATTAAAAGAGGAGATAGTATAATCGTAGCAAGCAGCGCACATAAAAAATCCTGCGGACGTTTCACAAACCGCTCATAAGGACCGTATGGCTTGTGTTTCTTCATACGTTCCTCCGTTTAGTGAAAGCATCTGTGAATAATATCGATGATAATGTCCTGCTGCTCCGGCGTCATCTTGTTGTCGGAGGGCAAGCAGAGACCGCGGCGGAAGATGTCTGCGCCGACGTCGAGACCGGAGCCGGCAATGTAGGCGTTGGAGCGGCCGCGGCCGTTGCCTTCGGCGGTGATGAAGGCGTAGGTGCGGTAGATCGGCTGCATATGCATGGGCTTCCAGATCGGACGACCCTCCGCGTTAAAGGCGAAGATGGCGTCAAGGATCTCCTGCGGGCTGCTCTTGCCGGAAACGGACTTGTAGAGATAGTCCTGCTCGCCGCGAACCATGGGTGCCATAGCGTCCTCGTCAATGATCAGGCAGGACAGCCAGTGGTTCGGCTGTGACTTGTCGGGATCGAAGGGATTCATCCTGACCGGCAAATCGGCGAGCCCGGCTTTGTAGCGCTCGTAGATCGCTTTCTTCTGCGCCATATGCTCTCCGATATAGGGTAGCTGACCGCGAACAACACCCGCAACGATATTGGACATGCGGTAGTTATAGCCGATCTCCTCATGCTGATACCAGGGCGCGGCCTCGCGGCTCTGCGTGGACCATTTGCGGACCTTGTTCGCGTCCTCAACGCTGTTCGTAAGGAACATGCCGCCTGCGCTGCCGGTAATGATCTTGTTGCCGTTGAAGCTGATGCAGTTATAGTCGCCGAGCGTGCCGGTTTCGACCCATTCGCCGTGCAGTTTGTACTTTGCGCCGAGGGATTCGGCGGCGTCCTCGACGATCAGTGCATGATGCTCGTCCGCAATTGCACGAATCTCCTCCATCTTGCCCGGCGTGCCGTAGAGATGCGCAACGATGATCAAACGCACGTCCGGATAGAGCTCAAACGCTTTCCGTAATGCAATGGGGTCCATATTCCAGGTGTCAGGCTCCGTGTCGATGAAGATCGCTTCACCGTCTTCGTAGGCAACCGGATTGATGGAAGCGTCAAACGTCATGTCGGAACAGAACACCCGATGCCCCTGCAGCGTGCCCTGATTCGGACGCGCCTGTCCGTAGAGCTTCTCTCCCGCAAGCTTCGTTGCAAGATGAAGCGCAGCCGTACCGCAGGACAGCGCAACGGCATACTTGACGCCGATCCGTTCCGCGACCTGCTTTTCCACCTCGTTGATGTTTGCGCCGACCGTGGAAACCCAGTTTGTCTGGATCGCATCGTCCACCCAATGCTGCTCGTCGCCGTGCATGGTAGGCGAACTCAGCCAGATCTTTTTTTCGAACGGTTTGATTCCGGCAAAGCGCGGATCATCTGAAAACTTGTTCATATCTTTCTCCCCATGTCTGATTCGTCAAAAGCCATTCTTGAATCACTGCGTATTTTTTGATGTATTGCGACGTCGACAGTATGCTTTCCATATCAGGAAGCCGATCAGCGTGCCGAGGGCGACGCCGCAAAGGTCGATCCAGACGTCGGTAAGCTGCGAACCGCGGCCGGTCAGCGCCTGCAGGCTTTCGTCCAGAAAGGCAGCGGTGAAGCCGAGGCTGAAGCTTTTGACGATTTGATTGCGCAAGGTCAGAACGAGCAATGCGGCAAGTACCGTATACTCAAACACATGCGCCAGCTTGCGTACTGCGGCATGCGACAGCGGTTCGATCCCGAAAAAGGATGCGATCGGATTCAGGATCTTTTCCCGAAACCAGCCGCTTTCCTCTGCGGAGATGCTCTGCGGCAGCAGCGACTGTACAAAGATAAAGAGCAGTACCAACGCTGTCGCAATCAGCAGAATGATTCGCTTGGTCGACAACCGCCGGATGCGCATACGCTCAGCCTGCGGCATGCATCTCGTCCGTTTCCGATTCGGCGGACGCGCCGAACACCTTGAGTGCCTGCGCGCCGGCTTTGGCCGGATGGTAGGTCGGCACCATGCCGATCAGAAGCTCCCGGATCCGGTCGTCGTTCGCGTAGGCTGCGCTCATCAGCATACTGAGATTCCTGAACAGCAAATCCTGATCGAACGCGATCGGCTTGCCGATGTGGATCAGCTCGTTCTCGGTCTTCTGCAAGCCTTCCGCATCCATGAGCTTTTCCTCATAGAGTTTCTCGCCGGGCCGCAGACCGGTGTACTTGATCTTGATGTCGACGTCCGGCTTCAGTCCTGCCTGCTTGATAAGGTTCCTTGCCAGCGTGTCGATCTTGACCGGGCTTCCCATATCCAGCACAAAGATCTCGCCGCCCTTTGCGTAGGTACCGGCGAGCATGACGAGGCTCACCGCCTCCGGGATCGTCATGAAGTAGCGGATGACGTCCGGATGCGTGACGGTGACCGGCCCTCCGTGTTCGATCTGCTTCTTGAACAGCGGAATGACCGAGCCGTTGCTGCCGAGCACGTTGCCGAACCGTACGGCGACAAACTCGGTCCGGATGCTTTGGAATACGCGGCCCGTGCCGTCCTTATCGGCGTTTTCGCAGCCCTCGTGTGTGAACAGCTGCGGGATCTCGCTCGCTCTTCCCGCCTTGATCTTGGCGTCAAAGCTTTGGATGATCATCTCGCACAGACGCTTGCTTGCGCCCATGACGTTGGTCGGGTTGACCGCCTTGTCCGTCGAGATCAGCACAAAACGCCCACAGCCGTGTACCATTGCCGCGTATGCGGTCTTATACGTGCCGATGACGTTGTTCTTGATCGCCTCACACGGACTGGTCTCCATCAGCGGGACATGCTTATGCGCCGCCGCATGATAGACGATCTCCGGCCGGTATTCGTCGAACACCTTGAAGATCTTGCGGCTGTCGCGCACCGAGCCGATCAGCACGACCAGATCCAGCTGCGGGAAGCGTTCCTTGAGCTCCTGCTGGATGTCGTACGCGCTGTTTTCATAGATATCAAAGATGATGAGTTGCTTCGGGCCGTGCGCGGCGATCTGCCGACAAAGCTCGCTGCCGATCGACCCGCCGCCGCCGGTGACCAGCACCGTCTTTCCGTTGATGAAGGAATACACGCCGGAGAGATCGGGGCGGATCGGATCGCGGCCCAAAAGGTCCTCGACCGCAACGTCTTTCATCGCGCTGACCGAAATCTGTCCGGAAATCAGCTGATACATGCCCGGAAGCTGCTTGAGCTCACACGCGGTCTCGCTGCAGATGGCGAGGATATCGCGCTTTTGCTCGGCCGTCGCGCTCGGGATCGCAAGATAGATCTTGTCGACGCGATACTTCTCGACTGCGGAGAGGATATCCTCGCGTCTGCCGACGATCGGAACGCCCTCCAGAAGACGCTTCTGCTTGTTCGGATCGTCGTCGATGATGCAGACAGCCACATCGTGCGTGCTCGGGTTCGCCACGATGTCGCGCAGGATCATCTGCCCGGCGTCGCCTGCGCCGATCAGCATCACACGGTTCCGCTCCGCCTGGATCTGCGCTTTCCGTTTGTTCCACTGATCGACCAGCCGGACAGACATGCGGATCCCCGTCAGCAGCGCCGCCTGCAGCAGTGCGCCGCCGAAATAATACGATACCGGCATGCGTCCGAAGATCAGGGTAACAGCGACGGCATACGCGGCTGAAAGCAGCACGGAAACGCCGAAGATCTTGACGATCTCTCGAAGGCCGATATAGCGCAGCAGCAGCCGATACAGCCGGAACGCCCAGATCACGAGCACGGACGCCGCTGCATAGAATAGGATCGAATGCGAGAAGATGGTCCAGTATTCCGCAGGCGAAATCCTGGAGAAAGAAAAGTCAAAACGGAGCCAAAGCGCAAGAAAGTAGGAAAGCACGATCGCCACAAAGTCATAGACGCCCAATAAAGCGGGAATCAGGACCTTGCGCATGCCTGTCTGCTTATGCGGCTTTTCGCCGGTTTGTTTGTATACGTTTTCTTTCATTCTGATACTCCGTACGGTCGAGCCGAACGCTGCGGGATGCGATCCCCTCAGCGGAAGTCGACGTAAACCTCGTTGATATCGCTGTTTTTCTCCGACCAGCCGGAACTGCCGCGATCCCAATTCGGTCTCACGGGGTTCCCGAACGCTTCGTTCAGAGCATTCGCCGAATCTCTCAGTTTTGCTTCAAGATTCTTCAGTCCGCGGTACATCTCGCTGCGCTCGTTGTATTCGTCTTCGGTCAGCTTTACGGTGGCGTCATAGTGCCTCTGCGTCCACTGATCCGTATAATCAAACAGTGTCTGAAGGTCCTGCATGTCCTGCCAGCATGCGGCGTACGCCGCTTTCTGCGCTTCGCTCATCGGCGTTTTTTCCGCCGCTTCGTGCGCCTCGTTCAGGATCCGCTTTGCGATCGTCAGATGCTGGATCGCGCGGAACCCGCTGTCATGCAAAAATATTTCGTACACGCGCGAATTGACGCCGATCGGTTCCGCTTCGATTCCGTACACTTCTCTGAGCATGTCGATGCGCGCCTGCTGGTCGATGAAGCAGAACGACCAGTCGTACGCCAGACCCATCTTGCCCTGAATGCTGTAGGTTTTGATGCTGTCCGGGTTGATGCCCCTGGCAAAATTCACAAGCGCCGCAGTCTGCGAAAGGCTGGTATTTGTGTAGACGTTGTCGCCCATGGTTTTCAGCAGATCGGGGATCATCGAAAGCTTCCCTTCCTGCTTCAGCTTTTTGAAGATCGCGACCAGCATCTTGCGCTGACGCGCGGTGCGGTCCGAATCGCGGCCGCTGGCGGTTTTTCGCATTCGCATATATGCCATCACGCCCTGTCCGTCCAGATGACGTTTCCCGGGTGAGATTCTGCGCCCGTCAAGTGTGATCAGTTTGATATCCACATCAAAATCGATCCCGCCGATCATATCGACCAGATCGATCAGCGCCTGAAAATCGACGCCGTAGTAATACGGGATCGAAACGCCGCCCAGCCATTCCTCCGCCGTACGGCACGACAGCTCAAACCCCGCCTTCGGATTCTCCATGCCGCCGCCGACGTTGAAAACGCCGTTGAACTTGTAGAAGCCCCTATAGCCCGGCACGGTCGTCAGACAGTCGCGCGCAATGGAGATCAGACTCATTTCATTTGTATCAAAGTTGATTGCAAGGACCAGATTCGCATCCGTATGCGGCATGGTTCCGCTGGTTGACGATCCGTTTTCATACGCATCGATGCCGAACAGCGCGATGTTGACGATGCCGAGCGACTCATCCGGATCCGGCTGTGCGGATCCCTCCGGCAGCGTCGGCGTTGCAGCCGGCGCAAGCGTCGGCATCGGCGTCGTATCGGGTTCTCTGCTCGGCAGATACTGCTCGATTTCAATCATCGGTGTTTCCGCAGGCTTTGCCGTCGCGGTCATACGGACGGACGACGAGAAGAATGCGCCCGGATGCTTCAGAATGAACCAAATATAGATCCCGCCGCCGATCAGCGCGGCAAGCAGTACGCCGAGAACGGACCACAAAATGATCCGTTTGACCTTGGACTTTTTCCGTTTCTTTCCCTTGCGTCCTTCCGGCTCAAAGCCGAGATCCGTTTCCGGGGTGATCGTTTTTTCTTGTTCTTCCATTGTTGTTCCTCCCGATTTGTGGAATCACAGCCTGTTTTTTCGTTGCCTTCGGCATGCGACGCGCAAAATGCGCCTCACATTGTCCAAACACGCTGTGTTCGACCGTCCGATCGCGGGGCGGCTATGGCCGCGCACCGCTCGCCTCGGTCTCTTTTCTCCCCCCGGTTTTGCTTACAACAGAGTGGAAAGGCGCAGCTCCGTTTCCTGCATCACAGCCTTCCATTCCTCCGGATACCGCTGCTTTACGGCATCCCATTCCGTATAGCCGACCTTCGTGCCGTGAATATCGCTTCCGAGCGCGACGACCTTGCCCTGCCGCATCCACTCGCGCAGATACCCGCTCGGCAGATGCTTGGTTAGCGCAGAGACGTTCACCTGCGCCTTGACATTCTCAAATCCGAGCAGCGTTTCGACCTGCTCGCGTTCATAGCGGTCCACATGGGCGAGCACAATGCGCAGATCCTGCCGCTCGCTCAGCGCCTCGACGGACGCGATCAGCTGATCCGACCAATGCGTGAACGGCATTTCGAGAAGCAGGATGCGCGTCCCCATCAGGCAGAGATCCTCGATATGCGGCAGCTTTTCGATGCCCTCGAACGCGAGCACCTCTGCGCCGAGCAGGATCTTCGGATCGTCCGGCTGAAGCTGTTTCTTGAGCTGCAGCCAGCAGCGTGCGCGGCTTTCCAAAAAGTCCTCCACGGACGTCTTCTGACCGTAGAAATGCGATGTCGCGCAGATAACGTCCACACCCGCCTTCTTCGCAAGCGCGATCTGCTTCAACGAGGTCTCCAGTCCGTCGCTTCCGTGATCGCAGCCCGGGAGAATGTGCGCATGGAAATCGATCTCCGTGCTGCTGACGTTCTTCTGCGGCTTTCTGGTCTTGGATGCGCTGCCGAAGTCCGGATTGTAGCCGTACCGGTACTCGGACTGATTCCCGCTCTTATAGCCGTACTTGTAGCCGTATTTATAGCCGTACTTATAGCCGTACCTGTAGCCGTACTTGCCGCTCTGCTTGAGATTCAGGTCGTTGATGACGACGCCGCTGATACGGCTGCCCGCGCTTTGCAGCGTCGACTCGGCCTCCGCAAGATCCCTCTGCTTTGTAATAGAGGATCGCACGACCAGCACCATGCCGTCCACCAGCCGCGAGATGATCTGCGCGTCTGCGACCTCATTGATCGGCGGCGTGTCGAGGATGATATAATCGTACTGCCGGCGGAAGCCCGCGATCGCGTTCTGGAACGATGCGGACGCAAGCATCTCGGACGGGTTCGGCGGGATCTTGCCGCAGCAGATGATCGACAGCGGAAGCCCCTCCACGCTGTAAACGTTGCACACGTCCACCTTGGCGATCAGATCGCTCAGACCGTTTTTGGTATGGATGCGCCAGAGTCGTGCGACATTCGGCTTACGCATGTCGCAGTCGATCAGGAGCGTGCGCTTGCCGAGCATCGCAAACGAAACCGCAACGTTGGACGCCGTCAGGCTCTTGCCCTCGGACGGGTTCGCGCTCGTGACGCCGAACACCTTGCAGCCGCGGTCGTCCATCGACGCGACGCTGTACATCAGATTCGTTCGAAGCTGTACATACGCTTCGCGGATCGCAAACGCGCTGTCCTGGGTCAGCAGCTTCTTGCGGTTTTCACGGATCTGCGAACGTTCCTCCTGCCTGCGGTTTGCGGCGTTGTTCTTTTTCCCGAATGGCTTATTCATTGATGATTTCCTCCCGCAGCGAGACTTCCCAGGGCGTGACCTGATTGCTTCCGACGTCGATCATCGGGACCGTGCCGATCACCGGACAGCGGCTGACCTTCTGCACCTCTTCCGAGGTATAGATCGTGGTGTCCAGATATGCCTTCATCACAAAGAAGACAGCGGCAAGCACCGCGCCGGCAAGGAAGCCGATGATAACGTTCCGGGTGAGGCTCGGACTGGAATGCGACTTCGGAACCGTCGCATAGTCGACGATCTGCACGTCGCCCGCCTTCGTAATGCGGATGATCTCCGGTCCTGCGTATTTTGCGAACGTATTGGCGATGTCCGCAGAAAGGACCGGGTCGACCGTCTTGACGTCCACCTGGATCAGCTTCGTTCCGTTCGGAACGGAAACCGAAGTCATTCTCGCTATCGAGGCTGCCGAAATATTATATTTCGCATGCTCCGGATGCTCCGCATTGAAATGCTCCGCGATCACGTCGAGAACGGAATTGCTCTTGACGATGACCTGATATGTCTTGATCAGGTTGTCCGCCGCATTCAATTCACTGTAAGTGACCGTGCCGGACGCCTGATTCTGCTCCGTGACCGCGCTGATATACATCGACACGGACGCGGTGTATTTCTTTTTGATTGCAAAGCGCGTAAAGAGTCCGATCACCAGCGCGGCGATGATCCCTGCAGCCGCGATCCAGATCCATTTCGAGAGCAGGATCTGAAACACATCCCTCAGATTGATTTCGACTTCGTTTTTGTCCCTTCTCACCTGTTCCAAGGTCTTTTCCTTTCCTGAAGAAGCGTTCGCGCACTCCTTCTATAATATATTGGTTTTGATCGCCATTTCTGCGAGTGTTCCCGCGAAATATCGGCATGCCGGTAATAAGGGCATAGCACGACATATTATATGACCATATCATTATACAACAGCGATCTGCCGCCGTCAAGCAAACTGCGACAATAAAAAGAAGTACAAATTAGGCGAATTTCCAAAAGCAGGCGGGAAATCTGTCGAATTGCGTTTGCATACGAAGGGTTTTTCTGCATAATCCGGCCGTCGATTGCTGTTTTTCTGTCAAAAAAGCGATCGTTTCCGACAGCAGATCGCGCGATCGCCGGCAGGAGCAATGCGCGGCTGACGCCGCTCCCTCATCCGTCGCTCCTTCGTCGCGCCACCTTTCCCAATGGCCTCACATGGTCGCAGTGCGTCGCTGTCCATTTCGCTTCGCTTCATTACAGAGGTGGATCGCACGCTTCCCGCGCGTACCATGCTGCCTTCAACTCTCTGTTTCGGTCGCACCTTACCTCGCTTCTCCTCGCACAGCGAGCGCTCGGCTCCGTGCCCCCTCAAGGGGAAGGCTTTTGGGAGCGCAAAAACAGGACCGCCGGAGCGGTCCTGCTTGTGCTTTTGGAATCAGTTGATAAAGTCCTTTGCCGCCATCGCGTATGCGTACAGCGCGCAGACGGCGTTCTTGGCTGCGGCATTGTCGGCATATGTCGCAGAATCCAGCAGTTTGCCGACATAGGTCAGCGCGCTGACCGTGATCGTCTGCGTGTTGTCGCCTTCCGTCGCGGTGATCGTGAACGTCTCCGTCAACCATGCCGCCTTGACTCCTTTGATCTCAACCATGACGCGGTTGCCCTTCTGTGTCGTCACCAACTGGGTCTGCGCATCCCACGCTACGTCATCATTATCCGGCATCACGCTGATCGTCACGTTTTCGGCGTTCAGCTTCGTGCCGTCCGCATGCGCGAGGAAGATGCGGATCGCGGTCTCGCTGTCCAGCACCAGCGACATGGACGGCGCCTTGAACACCGCGCCCTCCGTCACTGCCTGTCCGTTCTTCTTCTCTTCTGCCGTCAACTGATAGGCTGCCACCGCCGACTTGACCGCATTGACGTCGTAGCTTCCCGTGTAAGGATTCTCCATCATCGCCGCATAGTCCGTGCCGAGCGTCCAGTGGTTCACCTCTTTGAGGAAGAGCTGCACATAGTGGCCGTAGTCCGCAAGGGCATGAATCAGTGCCGTCGTCTTATTCCGCAAGGTCTCGTTTTCAATGCCGGTCGTGCCGTTCGTGACTGCGACGTCCCATGCTTCGACGTAGTCCTTCACGGAATAGGTCTTTTCGATCGTCTGGCCGTCGCCGTAATGCAGCGTTGCGGTGATCGTGTCCGCCATCTGGATCGCGTTCACGAAGAACTTGAAGCCCCGTTTGTTCGCGGCGCCTTCCGCGTCGTTGTACGGTACCGTCGTGACCTTCAGCGTTTCTCCGTCTTTTCCGGCCTTGTCGTCGATCGTGAACGTCATATACGCGGTGCTCGGATCGTCCAGCATGGACACATCCACAAAGAACTGCACGCCGATCTCGCCCGACAGGATCAGGTTCTGCGTTACGAACCTGGGCTCGGGCTTAACGTACTTGTAGAGATAGACCGGTTGCTGGCTTGTCGAAGTATAGCAACTGAACAGCTTTGGAGAATTGGAGCTGTTAAACCGGATCACCTTTCTTGTCGTGGCGGTCGTTCTGCCGTCAATCACAGCGCTTCCGTTTACGCTGATATCAAACCGTTCTTTGTTGGCAGTACCAATGCTTGCAGCCGTCTTCAGATAGTTGCTGTTCGATCCGCCTGCTGCGGACAGGTAGCCGCCGCCGGTTCCCCATACCGCGTCATAGAACGTCCAGCCGTCTGTTGCGTCTCCGCCGAGCGTCAGTTCATGCGCAAGCGCGTCGTCCGCCGCCGCTGCGATTTGCTCGTCCGTCAGTACGATGGTTTTATCCGCGGTCACCGTAACCTCATAGGAATTGCGGTTGTTTCCTTTGTCGTTTGACAGCACATAGCCGGCTCCCGCTGCTCCGGTGCTTGCGATCAGGACCGTATCGCCCGCCGCAAGGGTCGAAGCATCCGTCACCAGCACATAGGTCTTTGTGCCGACAGCCGGCGTAGGCGTCGGCGTGGGCGTCGGCGTCGGCGTCGGAGTGGGAGTCGGCGTCGGAGTGGGAGTCGGAGTCGGAGTGGGAGTCGGAGCTGCGTCGCCGCTCCATGTGATATTGATCTGGTTCAGATAGATTGCGCCGCCTGACGAGACCAATCCGACATGGGCGTAATTGCCGGAGATATTGAGCTCCGTGCTTGTGCCGTAAACGATGGTGCCCAGAAGCGTGCCCTGCTTGCTGCTGTCGTACAGATCGGCCGGCGACGTATACGGCGTGCTTTTGCCGTAGACGTTGAGGATCTTGCCGGAGCTTGTTTCCGCGTTCCACGCGACGCTGATTTGTTTGACGCTGCCGCCGGAGGTCGTGGAGACAATGCCGGAGTCGCTCTTGTTGTTGATCTGGATCGTCAGTGCGCTCTGTTTGGTCGTTCTGATCGCAATCGCGGAATAGATCGCGCCGGACGGCTTTTCGATGCCCGTGGTCGTCGTATAGCTGTTGCCGGTGTTCAGATCGGCTGCAACGATCGCGTCGGTGACGTCCTCCCCGCCAAGCTCCCTCCATTGGGCCGCAAAGACGGTGTTCGCCGTTGGGGTGTACGTTTCGTTCGGCTGATAGACGGTATCGTCGCCGCCCTGCACCTTCCAACCCGCAAACCGCTGTCCCTCCGGCGCGGTGAAGCCGCAGGCGGGCAGCGTGAAGTCCTCGCCCGCGTAGACGGTTTCGGCGTTCATCGTGCCCGTGCCGCCGTTCGCGGCAAAGGAGACCGTGACCTGCGTCTTTGCCGCAAAATTGACCGTCAGCGTGCAGTCGCTCGTCACGTTCGACAGCGTAAAGACGTTGCCGTTTCGCGTGACCGTCGCCGCGCCTGCGGGCGAAACAGTCGCGCCTGCCACATAATAGCCGGTGTTCGGCGTTGCGGTGACCGTGCGCTCGGACACGGACACGCTGCCCCACGCTGCGTTGTTCGCGACGGCAGTGATCGTATAGGACAAGGTGTTCATCGCCTCGCCGCTCGGCGTCTGATAGTTCGAAGGCGGGGTCAGGCCGAAAACAAGCCACGCGTATTCGGGATAGTCGATGAACACGTTGCGGTTGCCCTGTACCTTCTCGCACTGGTCGTTTCGGGACATCTCCCAGGTATCGACCGGGTCTGTCGCCATCCATTCCAGCAGCGTGTCGAGCGATTCGATGACCTTGACGCCATCGTTGCCGCCGCTGTCGTTCGAGCCCTGCTTCGGGTTCGTGCTGGTTTCATAGAGGTTCGGCTCCTCCCAGCGGCACCATACGTACAGCAGGATGCGCGCAACGTCGCCCTTGACGTTGTCCTTTACCTCGACGAGTCCGTTGCCGCTCGACGTATACCAGAGCACGACCTGCCCGTCGTATACCTTCGACTCATATCCGCTGATCTTTTCGACAACGTTGCCGAAGACGTAGCTTGAGCGGGTCGAGTTGATCTGGGAATCCTCCGGGCGCAGATGGTGGATATCCGCGCCGCCGCCGCTCTCATGAAAGCTGGCGTGCGATTTCGGCCAAACGTGCTCCCGGCTGATGTTGGAGCTTGTGACCTTGTCCGCGTAGATCAGGATCGGATTGGAGGACCCGTTGTTCGCGTCGGTTTTCGGCCAGTAGTCTGTCAGGCTGTCATAGTTGATGGAGCCTGCCACCGTGTTCGTCATCAGCGTATGCAGTCGGCTGAACATGGGGCTGTTCATCGGATCGCTTGCCGACGCAGTCAGCGCGGATACAGCGTCATAGGTATAATTGCCGGTGTAGTACGCCTGTGCCTGGCTCGAAAGCGCGGTGCAGACCTGATGGCGCGTGCCGGTATTCTTGCCGGGCGTGCCGGCCGCCGCCTCCGTCGCCGGAAGGACGGCAAGCGTCAGCAAGAGGACAAGGAGAACAGAGATGAAACGATTGCAATGCCGCATACGGGTTCCTTTCCGCGCCGTGAGCGCTTTCCGTCTGTATCACAGTCAGTATACACGAATTGTTCACAAAGCACAAGCGATATCCCGCGTTTTTATACAGGATTGTCCCAAAATTGTCCGCATCGGGTTTGGAAAAATAGACGGCGCTATTCCTCTGTTTTTCTGCAAATGGACGCCTTCAATGCCGCGCGGCGCATCTGGCGCGCCGTGAGCGGCGGCGGTATACTCGATACAGAAAAGAAAAGGAGGTGCTTCCGATGAAAAGAGTGTTTCTGTCCGTACTGTTCTTTATTCTTGCTCTGACGACGATGGCCGTCGCCTGCTCCGGCGGACGGACCCGCCGTGCATCCGGCTGCGACGCGTGCAGCATCGGCTGCGCCGCCTGCACCGCCTGCACCGTCGTCAGCTGCCTTGACGACGGGTACTGAAAAGCATAAAGAAGATGAAAAACTCCGCTTATTTGCGGAGTTTTCATCCATGATTTTGTAAAGCGTCAGCAGAGATACAGCACCAGCAGCTGCCATGTGCCGTCCAGCTGTACCATCACCAGATACAGGTCGGCCACGGTTTCGCCGTTGACGGTGAGCGGACCGGTCACGGTCGCACAGGTCTCCGCCTCGAGCCCGAGCGCGCGGTTCGTCTCATAGATCTCCGAATCGACCCGGAACTCTGCGGTGAGCTGCGAATCCAGACGGAAGCCTTCGGGGAACCGCTCGTTCATCTGCGCGCAAAAGTCGTCGGCGAGCCGCGTGTAATAGCCCTTCATGACCGCGGCGGGTGAATCGCCCTCGCCGAACGTCTCCGGATGCGCGCCCAGGAACGATTCGGACAGCTTCGTCATGTCGTACAGCCTTGCCCCGTCGCCCGTTTCGAGCGCTTTGACGACGTCGTCGATCAGCGCGTCCGGCGACTCATATTTTGTCGTCCGTTTGCTGCAGGACGCGGCGCAAACGATCACGACGATCAGCACCAGGACGAGCAGCACGCCCAAAGCGATCAGCGGCGCAACGCGGCTATGCAGCTTCTTCCGGTTGAGCAGCGGTTTTTTCGCCGGGGATTCGGGCTCCTTCGGCGCGGCGGTCCCGCACTTGCGGCAGAACAGCGCGCCCTCCTCCAGCTCGAAGCCGCAGTTTTTACACTTCATAAACGCCTCGTTTCCGCGCCGGATGCGGCGCTTTCGATACCGGTATGGTATCACGCGCGGTCGGCAAGGTCAACGGAACCGCCGTTCTGTTTCCAATACTTTTACAACTCTGTGACATTCGGGCCGGTATTTTCAGGCTTGCGGTCCGCGAAATCTGTGATATACTGTAAAAAGAATGTTCGGGAGGAAAACCGTGAAGCTGCGCAGACTGATTTTGATTCTTTTGGTTCTGCTGCTCGTCTCGCTGCCGTGTATGAAAACGGCGTCGGCCGATCTCGGCGATTGGTCCGGCGGCGGCGATTACGGCGGCGGCAGCAGCAGCGACAGCGACGACTGCGAAGGCCTTGGCTGGCTGTTCTATTACGGGATCCGCCTCGGCTGCGTGATCGGCGACTGCGCCGAAAACGCCGGCTGTTCGCGCGGGCAGATCATCGTGTTCGAGGTGCTTTTTGTCGCCGCGTTCGTCGGGCTCGGCGCGCTCGTTCTCCGTCTGCGCCGCAAGAGCGGCAAGCAGGCCAATCCGACCGCGTTTGCGCCGGGTCAGTGCACCGTGGAAACCGGCGGAAGCGACATCCTTACACGGCTTCGCGCGGTCGATCCGAACTTCTCCGAGGAGGACCTTATGGAGCTCCTCAAAAACCGCTGGCTGCAGTACTGCGACTGTCGGCAGAAGGCCGATATGACGCCGCTTCAGGCATACATGACCGGGGATCTGTACGCACGGATCGAAACGGAGCTGAAAACGCTCGCGCGGGCAAAGCTTTCCGAGCACTACGAGCGCATCGGCATCCTCGACGCAAAGCCGGTCTCGCTGGCCGAGCGCGACGGCCTCCATGTGCTGCTGGTGAACCTGCATGTGCGCTGCGTGCGCTGGGCGCAGTCGACCGAGACCGGCGAGATCGTCTCCGGCAGCCGGGACGAACAGTTCCGGACGATCACGTTTGAGCTGGTCCGCCCGGTCGGCACGGTGACCGCCTCACGCGAGAGCGAAAAGACCTCGGTCCACTGCCCGTTCTGCGGCGCGCCGCTGTCGCTGAACGAAACCGGCGTCTGCCCGTACTGCGATTCGGTCCTGCCCGCGGCAAAGGACCTCTGGCTGATCCGCTCGATCCGGAACGGCTGAACATAGAACGAGAAGGAGAATGACGATGAAAAAAACTTTGCCGGCTCTGTTCCTGGTATTGCTGCTTGCAGTATTCGTGTTTGTGCCGCGTCCGAGCGGCGCCGATCTCGGCGACTTCTCCGGCGGCGGCGATTACGGCGGCGGCTACGACGGAGGCGGCTACGACGGCGGCTATGACGGCGGCTACGACGGAGGCTACACCAGCCGCAGCTCCGGCAGCGGTTCCGGCGACTTCCCGTTTCCGATCTTTCTCGGCATCGCGGCGATCATCCTGCTGGGTATCTTCTTCTCGAAGAAAAGGAACAATGGCGGTACGACCGCGCCAGGCGCAACGCGCACCGCAGCTTCCATGCTGACGCCGATCGAGCAGTACAAGGCGCACGATCCGAACTTCTCGCCCGAGGACTTCAAGGAATGGCTGCAGAACCTGTACTTCAAGATGCAGGACTGCTGCACCAAGCGCGACGTCGAGCCGATCCGCCCGTACTTTGCGGACGCGCTCTATCAGCAGTTTAACCGCCAGATGACGCAGCTCAAGGCCATGAACCGCACCAACCACGTCGAGCGCATCGCCGTGCTGTCCGTGGACCTCAAGGGCTTCTATCAGGACAAGGGCGAGGACGTCATCGTTGCCGAGCTGTACACGCGCATCACCGACTACACGACGGACGACGCCACCGGCAAGGTGGTTGCGGGAAGCAAGGACCATGAGAAGTTCATGACCTATGAATATTCGATGTCGCGTCCGATCGGCAGGACGACCGAATCGTTCGAGCCCGGCGTCACCGAGCGCCACTGCCCGAACTGCGGCGCGCCGCTGTCGGTCAACGAGAGCATCAAGTGCCCGTTCTGCGATTCCGTGCTGTCCTTCGGCGATCACGACTGGACGGTCTATGCGATCAAGGGCATCTCACAGAGAACGGTATAAACACGACTGCGGCGGGGAAGGAGTTTTCTCCGCCGCACTTTTTTCGGAGGGTTTTATGGAATTCGATTTCACCACGATCCTCGACCGGCGCGGAAAGGACGCGCTTGCGGTCGACGTCATTCCCTATCCCGACGTCACGGTGGAGGACGGCCTTCGCCCGATCCCGATGTGGGTCGCGGACATGAGCTTTCCGACCGCGCCGAGCGTCGTCGAAGCGGTGCAGAAGCGGCTCGATCACCCGAACTTCGGCTATTTCCTGCTGCCGGACGCGTATTACGACGCGATCAAAAACTGGCAGAAAACGCGCCACGGCGTCGAAGGGTTAGAAAAGGAGCACATCGGCTATGAAAACGGCGTGCTCGGCGGCGTTTCCTCCGCGCTTCGCGCGCTCACGAACGAGGGCGATCCGATCCTGGTGCATTCCCCCACCTACGTGGGCTTTCTGCATGTGCTGAAGGACCTGAACCGCCGGATCGTGACGAGTCCCCTGACGCGCGACGAAGCGGGCGTCTGGCGCATGGACTATGCCGACATGGAGCAAAAGATCACGGAGAACGGGATCCGGCTCGTCATCTTCTGCTCGCCGCACAACCCCTGCGGCAGGGTCTGGGAGCGCGGGGAGATCGAACAGGCGATGGACGTGTACCGCCGCTGCGGCTGCACCGTGATCTCCGACGAGATCTGGGCGGACCTGACCTTCGGCGCGCATAAGCACGTCCCGACGCAGAGCGTTTCCGAGGACGCAAGGATGCGCACGATCGCGTTCTATGCGCCGAGCAAGACGTTCAGCCTTGCCGGGCTGATCGGCTCCTATCATATTATCTATAACGAAGAACTCAAGAAAGCGGTGACCGATTGCGGCGGCGCGACGCATTACAATTCCTGCAACGTGCTCTCGCTGCATGCGCTTCTCGGCGCGTACAGCGAAAAGGGCGCGCGGTGGGTGGACGCGCTCCGCGCCGTGCTGTACGGAAACCTCTGCTACGTGAAATACTTTATGGAGAACCACTTCCCCGGCGTTTCGATGTTTCTGCCCGAGGGAACGTACATGCTGTTCCTGAACTGCCGGGGCTGGTGCGAGGCGCATCACGTGCCGATGGAGGAGCTTTTGCTGCGCGGCGTGCGCGCGGGCGTGATCTGGCAGCGCGGCGCGGATTTCGGCGATCCGGACTGCATCCGCCTGAACGTGGCGCTGCCCGCTTCGCTCGTGGAGGAAGCGATGGAACGGCTCAAGGATCGCGTGTTCGTCGACTGAGAAAACCGCGTTTTTCGCGCGCGGAAAATATACTGTGACAAAAGCCGCGCGCGGGCTTGACTTTGCCGTGTATTCGGGGTATCATCCCCATATATGAACAAAATGGAGGGATATCGGGCAACGCCCGGAACATCCCCCCGATCGACTATTCTGAAAAAGTGAGGACGATCATGGAAAAGCAA
>JAEEGJ010011241.1_pt1 | contig 22813 bp, 19 predicted proteins | sample 8958761 | NCBI WGS metagenome assembly JAEEGJ01 (sample SAMN16246546, study PRJNA631951) | gut metagenome | biome: gut microbiome; feature: rumen; material: RS-attached | host: Bos | place: Iran: Karaj | collected 2018-10 | reverse complement strand
GCTACAAGATGGCTGCTCCGCTCCCCGGAACCATCATGCAGATCTTCGTCAAGCAGGGCGAAACCGTGAAGAAGGGCGACAAACTGCTTATGTACGAAGCCATGAAGATGGAAAACAACCTGCTGGCCGAAGCTGACGGTACCATCACCGCCATCAACTGCCGTCAGGGCGACAATGTGCTTCAAGGTGATACTTTAATCGTAATCGGATAAGGCCATGTTGGGAAAGAAAAGTACTTACAGAAAACCTGCGGTCATCCTCGGCTCGTTGGTGCTCTTGATGCTGCTCAACCTCGTGGTGGTCAACAACCCGATGTTCGCAACAAGGGTCGCCGACTTGGGCAAAAAGTCCGAACAGGTCAGTGCAATGACCCCCGAGGAAAGCAACGCCCAGCTAGCCGAAATGGCTGACGCGATTGTCGCGGAACAGCAAAAGTCAGCCGAATTGGGTCAACAGATCGAGAACCTCAACCAACGCGTGACCACGCTGGAAAACAAGAACGCCAAGGCACATGTGGCCGCCAAAGAAGAAGTCAAGGAGATGTCGACGAAAGACCGTCTGAGCGAAGGTCTGCGCAACTTCTGGCTGCTCACAGGCTTCAGAAACTGCAAGCTCGGCAACATCATCATGATTTTGGTGGGTATCCTCTTCATTTTCTTGGCTATCCGCTTCGAGTTTGAGCCTATGCTGCTCATCCCGATCGGCACAGGTATCATCGTCGGTAATATCCCGTTCTTCCAAGGCTTCGGTGTTAGCTTTGCCGATGCAATGGCTAACCTACAGGCGTTGGATCCAGCGACGCTCAATTTCGACATAGACACGGCTAAGGCCTTGTTGGTGGCCGTCTTTGGCGACAACCCGGGTGACAAGCACATGGTATTGAGTGAAGCCATCAAGCAGGTCGAACATCTCAATATGGCCGACTACGGCTTGGTTAACAACGACATCGAAGGCGTGAAAGGCCTGATGACCAGCGTGTTCCAAAGCGGTGAGCTAAACCTCCAGACGGGTCTTTACCAGAAGGGCAGTGTGCTCAACTACCTGTACTTCGGTGTGACCTCGGGTGTGTATCCGCCTTTGATCTTCTTGGGCATCGGCGCCATGACCGACTTCTCGTCGCTCATCGCCAACCCCAAGCTGATGATTCTCGGTGCTGCTGCTCAGCTCGGCGTGTTCATCACCTTCATCGGTGCCTTGTATCTCGGCTTCAACCTACGTGAGGCTGGCGCTATCGGTATCATCGGTGGCGCCGACGGTCCTACCGCCATCTTCCTGTCATCACGTTTGGCCAACGGTATGAACGGCACGCGCAACCTCATCGGTCCCATCGCCATTGCAGCTTATTCTTACATGGCTTTGGTGCCCGTGATTCAGCCGCCCATCATCCGTCTGCTGACCACCAAGGAAGAACGTCTCATCAAGATGGGAGCCCCACGTATGGTCAACAAGACCGAAAAGATCATGTTCCCCATCGTCGGCCTTATCCTGACCACCTTCATCAGCCCCACGGCCCTGCCGCTGCTGGGTATGCTGTTCTTCGGTAACATCATCAAGGAGTCGGGCGTGGTGAAGCGCTTGCAGAACACCGCCTCCAATCCTTTGATTGACATCGTGACCATCGTCCTCGGCCTTACCGTGGGTGCCTCCACACAGGCCTCTGTGTTCCTGACTTCAAGCTCCATCAAGATCTTCGTCCTCGGTGCTGCCTCGTTCTGCGTGGCCACTGCCGGTGGTCTGTTGGGTGCCAAGTTGATGAACCTCTTCCTGAAGGAGAAGATCAACCCAATGATCGGTGCCGCTGGTGTGTCGGCCGTGCCCGATAGCGCCCGTGTCGTTGAAGTGGAAGGTCAGAAGTACGACCCATCGAACCACCTGCTCATGCATGCCATGGCCCCGAACGTCTCTGGCGTTATCGGCTCGGCAGTCGCAGCTGGTGTGATGATGTCGTTCCTGATGATGTAATTACACCTATATTTATTAATGTAACAAAATCCGCCTCGAAGCATCGAGGCGGATTTTGGTTTTATTGGATAATATCCTTCAAACAAGCCCTAAACTCAGGCATGGGCCGATGGGTGTCGCGCTCCACGATAAGGGTTTTGAGGCCTGCAAAAGGACGTATTTCTGTCTCAATGTCTTGTAGTGAACGTTCTTTGCCGAAATAGGCGGGAGCGAAGCTTTCCCAAAACTTGATGGACGTGGATTTATCCATGTGGAAGGTCTCCTTGATGAAAGCCTCATCGGAAAGGATGCAGCAAAGATAGACCATGCCGACATCGAAGAGAGGATTGCCGTAGCAGAAGTCACCGAGGTCGATGAAATAACGCTTGTTGCCGGCAAAGATGGCATTTGAAAACTGAAGGTCGCCGTGGATAGCAGTGTCCTTGTCGGAGACATCTACAATGAACCGGCTTAGTTTTTCCTTTTCTTCGGTCGTGAAAAACGGGTTATTGGACAGCAACCGGAGGTAACGGTCCTTCACGTTCTCGAATTGTGTGGTGTCGATGTGCGTGGCGTGGAGTTGCAGACACATCTGGGCGAATTCTTCGGCGTATTGCTGCACTTTTTCGGGGTGGTCGCCTGTGGCGCGCGAATAGGAGGTCTTGCCGGGAATGCGCTTGAAACGAATCCCGAAACGACCGTCCTCCGTGACCACATATTCGCCAGGTTCGGGGGTAGGGATACCTAGGTCATACACCTTGCGTGCGAGCATCATCTCGTCAAAAGGCTGCTGAATCTTACCTGGGAAATATAGTTTGAGCATCACCGAGGGGTCGGTCTTGTGGTCGTAGCTTTCACCATTGGCACCGCCGCCAGAGAGATTATAGTCATCGAGTGAGATTTTGATGGCTTCCATGAAAGGAATGTCTTGTTTTTGAAAAGGCAAAATTAGAAAAAAACCTTGTCTTTCGCCAATTTTTTGTATTTTTGTAATTTTATTACCACCACATATATGGGCAAGAATTCGTTTGCAAATCGGCTGAGCTGGAGTATCATTGGCATGGTTTCCGTCATCTATCTGGCGGCGTTGGTCATCATTGCGGTCCTTTTTTCCAAAATGATGCACGATGAGGCGACACAACTCTCCGAACAGGCATTGAACCATGCTTCGTTCATGTATCTCAATCTGATTATTGTCGGACTTATTGGCTTGGTAGTCATCTTCTTCGTTTGCAGGCATGTGATACGGACCAAGACACGACCTGTCACGGAGGAATTGCAAACCACCACCATAGCCAACGAGCGGATGGAATCGGAGCTGAATGTGGCCCGCAACATCCAGATGGGCATACTGAACACTAATTTCCCGGAGCAGCTCTATGCGATGCTGTGTCCCGCCAAGGAGGTTGGTGGTGACTTCTACGACTTCTCGCTCAAGGACGACCAGATGTATTTCGCCATCGGCGATGTGTCGGGCAAAGGCGTGCCTGCCTCGCTGATGATGGCTCTCACCAGTGTGATCATGCACTTTGTGGCAGGGCTAGGACTGCCCATCAACACCATGCTGGAACGTATTAACAACAGCGTATGCAATGCTAACAGCAATGGCATGTTCGTCACCTTGTTTGTTGCCCGTATCGACCTTAAGACCGGACACATGGAGTATTGCAACGCAGGACATAACCCCATCGTTGTTATCCCTCCTAGCGAAAGTCCATTTTACCTTAAAGCCAAACCGAACCTCGCCATAGGTTTGCTTGGCGACTTCCATTATGAGGAGGAAAGCCTCGAATTGAAGCCTGGGACACGAATTATCGCCTATACCGATGGCGTTACCGAGGCTGAGACGGTTGTTGAAGCAGAGCATGAGCAATCCATTCAAATGTATGGCAACGACCGACTGCTGGCATGGGCACACGACATCACCCAACAAGGCCCATTGGTACAGGAAAAAGAGGTTGTGGAAAGCCTTTATCAATCGGTGAAGGCCTTTGCCAACGGCAATCCGCAGAACGACGATATTGCTATTATGAGTTTGAGGTTTTAGTTGATTTTTTAGAGTTGAAAGTATAAAGTTGAAAGACAATGAAAAAAAGGTTTAATCCGATCAAAGACAAGAGCAGCGAAATCATCAATTGTCTGATGGCGTCACCAGACATGCCTGACGACGAAGCTTTGCGTTTCAAGATTCAACTCTCCATTGAGGAAGTCGTTGAAAATGTGGTACATTATGCCTACGATGGGGGCATTGGATGGCTTGAAGTGAGCACACACCTTGACAACGATTCGCTAATCCTTACCGTTGAACTGCGCGACGCGGGCGTGCCTTTCAACCCCTTGGAGCAACCCGACCCCGACATCACACTGACCGCAGAGAACCGTGAAGTTGGTGGACTGGGCATCTTCCTATGCAAGAAACTGATGGATAGCATCAGTTACCGCTATGAAAATGGAAACAATGTACTGACAATGACAAAACTAATATGGAAGTAATCATAAACGAACAAGAAGGGAAAACCCTGGTGGAACTTAACGGCAGAATCGACACCACCAACGCCGACCAGTTCCAACAAGAAGTGAAGCCACTGATGGAAGGCAAACAAAGTGACATAGATATCGACTGTGCCGGTATGACCTATACTTCATCCCAAGGACTGCGAACTTTCCTACTCCTGCAAAAAAGCGTGAATGCGCGGGGTGGGAAGATGGTGCTACACAACATGAATCCCATGGTGAAGGAAGTGTTTGACATTACCGGATTCTCCAACATCATCACGATACTATGAGGCTTGATATCCATAGTGAGATGATACTCGAGGAGTATCGTGCCAAACAGCCGGTCTTCGAACGGTTGAAAGCCATCGTCATAGAGCAGTTGCAAGGTTGTCTGACCAAAAACAATATTATCGTCTCAGGCCTCGAGGCTCGTATCAAGACAGAGGATAGTCTAGCTGGAAAACTGACGCTCAAAGGCTATAAATACCATTCACTCGACGATATCACGGACATCCTTGGAGCCCGCATCATCACTTTCTATAGCGAAGAGGTGGATCTCATCTCAGCTCTTGTGGAGCGGATGTTCGAAATAGACTGGATCAATTCCGTGGACAAACGCAAGATGTTGGAAATCGACCGTTTCGGTTATATGTCGCTGCATTATGTCTGCCGTATCCCTGAGTCGGTTTACAAAGACCCCAATATGCCAGAGCTGAACCAACTAAAGTTCGAGTTACAGATGCGAAGCACCTTGCAGCATGTGTGGGCCAACATGTATCACGACATGGGTTACAAAAGCGACGTGGAGATTCCCATGGAGTACCAGCGCAACATGATCCGATTAGCGGGGATGTTGGAACTCGCTGACGAGCAGTTCAGCCTCATCCGCCGCGAGCTCAACGACTACCGCCGCAACGTGCAGTCATTAGTGGCCTCGGGCAACTTCGACGAAGTGACGCTCAACGGCGACACCTTCCGCAGCTACCTTGAGCTGAAGCCCTTCCACCGACTGGCGGAGAGAATCGCCGCCATCAACCAAGCGGAGCTTTACGAGGACTCTTTGATGCCTTACTATAAAGTGTTTTATCTGCTTGGAATGAAGACTGTCGGCGATATCGAACGCTTGAAAAACGATTATAAAAACGCGGCTTTCCAGTTGGCATCACTCCAACTCGCCGGCACAGGACTCGACATCGTGGCCTGCTCTGTGGCCGTACAGAATCTGTGTATTGTCGCAGTACTGAAACAGGGTTTCGGCGAGGCCGGTTTGCTGAAGTTGTTCAATTTGGTTTACGGTGAAAGCGACTACAATGCACAACGCGCCCAACGCGTCTTCAAACAAGCCCAAAAGATTAATCTGATACAATGACATGAACAACCCTCTCGATACTGGTTTATTCGACAAAGCGGTCACCTTCGCCACCCAAGCCCACAGCGGCACGGAACGTCGTGGAAAGGCATACCCCTACATCATCCATCCTATGGAGGCGGTCAGCATTGTGGCTACCATCACCAACGATCCTGAGATGCTGGCGGCGGCCATGTTACACGATACGGTGGAGGACACCGAAGTGACCATTGACCAGGTCCGTGAACTTTTTGGCAATAGAGTGGCTGACTTGGTTCAGCAAGAAACCGCTCCTTTAGACGAAAGTTTGACCTGGCGCGAGAAAAAGACGCAACAAATCAAGCAACTGGCCGAGGCTCCTTACGACAGCAAGATTGTGGCTCTTGGCGACAAACTCTCCAATATGCGCGGCATCGCTTGTGATTATCGCAAGGTCGGTGATGAGGTTTGGAAATTGTTCCATGCCCCCAACGGAAAAGACGACATTGCGTGGTATTACCGCTCTCTGGCTGAAGCGTTATCGGAACTCTCGGGAACCGCTGCCTACAAGGAATTTGTGAATCTGATAGATGAAGTGTTTAATTTTTGTAAATCAAATAAAAACCTACAAATCACACAACAATGAAAAAAGCATTATTAATTTTCGCAATGGGAGCCATGCTCTCGTTGAATGCCAAGGCACAAAGCACTTTCACGCTGAATACGCGTGCCTGGTCAACCAACTACTTGACTACCCTTATCTATGACATCGCCGATGGTGTCGTAGAGTATCTCATTTCGGACTCGACCAATCGTTTAACTTATTCGCGCATCATCCCCAGAGCCGATCTCGTCTTCCCCGTTGGCATTCAGAAAGAAGGATTCGAACCCTATGACATCTTTGGTCCCTACCACCGTGCTTTCAAGAATCCCTTCACCAAACCTGGTGATTTTGGTATCGGTATTGATGCTTCATGGAGCCCTGGTTTTTTGGGCTTCTATGCCGGAGCCTTCTATAAAAGCCAAGAAATCTGTTTCAGAGCCAATGACGACAACCTGCGCAGCTTCTACTTCCAGCCCAGAGCCGGCATCATCGTAGGCAAGAAAAATGCCGTTGAGGCTGGTGTTTACTATGATATGGTGGTTGGAGCTGGCGGCAGCTTTCCTGGTGTCGAAAAAGCCATGTTCAGCAATGGCCTCGGACTGGACTTTGCCTTATCGCACAGAAGCGGTAAAAGCGAGAGCCAACTCTCCTTCATGCTGCCCCTGCACAACTTCCTCAACGAAGACTATCCTGGCTTCAACGGCATGAAACGCCGTGTGGGCTATATTATGTTAACAGAACGTGTTGGATTCTAATTAATCACTTATAAATCATTCAATCATGAAAAAAGTAGCATTATTCGTGGTGCTGTTCACAATGATGACTTTCAGCGCCAAAGCACAACTGTTCGATTTTAGAAACAATCTCACCGATGTCACCTTCGGTTTCAATCTCGGTGTGGTGGGTTACGATTTTGAACACGGACAAGTCGTAAAGAACATCGCTAATTTTGGCGGCGGTGTCAGCGTCTCACTGCTGGGTGTCTACATCGACTTCATTTACCAATCGCCCGATCACCGTTGGGACCGTAAGATCACAGAGGCCGAGTATCCCGACCAAACTGCCCTCACCATCAACATGGGCTACAAAATCCCCGTTACCTCATGGTTTAATTTCACGCCAATGATTGGCTATAGCAACGAGACATTTGGAAGAACCATTGGCAACTCCATTGGTGTTGATACAGAAAGCAGCTCCATCTATCACGACTATGAGGTTGATGAAAGGTACCACCACTTCAACTATGGTCTTGGCCTTTCGTTTAAGCCTATCAGCTGGCTTGAGATCGGTGGTGTTTGCACTGCCCATGCTGTTTATGGCAACATTTCCTTCAACCTCATTGAATTGGATAAAAAGGTAAAAGAATAAATGAAGAGAGTTTGTTTCCTCATTGCTATTCTTACGGCATCCATCCTGCTTCAAGCCCAAAACGACACTATTCGTCCTCCTCGTCTCAAAGTGGGTGTGGTGCTAGGTGGTGGCGGTGCCAAAGGAGCCTCCCATATTGGCGTGCTGAAATACATCGAGGACATGGGCATTCCTGTTGACTATGTTGCCGGTACTAGCATGGGCTCCATTATTGGTGGCTTTTACGCTTTGGGATATACACCTGACGAACTCACCCAACTGATCGCCAGCATGGACTGGTCTGAATACATTGGCAACAAGATTGACCGTTCCATGATGTCGGAGGAAATGAGGCAACGCAACAGCACTTTGCTGCTTCAAGTGCCCTTCAGTCATGAAAGCCTCTTAGATCATGACCCTAACTCAAAGTTTATCAGCCAGTTGCCGAGTGCATACGTCAACAATAGCTCCCTCATCAACCTGTTCAACGACTTGTGTGTAGGCTATCAGGAAGAGATGGACTTCAACGATTTGCCCATTCCTTTTTCCTGTGTGGCTACTGACATGATTACCGGTAAGGAAGTGGTGTTGCGTAGTGGCAGTGTGCCTACGGCAATGCGAGCCAGCATGGCCATCCCAGGCGTGTTCTCGCCCGTCACGATTGGCGACAAGGTGCTCGTTGATGGTGGTTTGGTGAACAACTTTCCGGCCGACGTGCTTCGCGAGATGGGTGCCGACATTATTATTGGTGTTGAAGTAACTTCCACAAAGGGTGTCACGGAAAATGATTTGAAGTCACTACCTCAGGTTTTCGCGCGTTTGCTTATCACCAGTACAAGCGCCAAGCGGGAGGAAAACCGTAACTTGTGTGACGTCCATATTATCCCCGACATCAGCGGCTTCGGTATGCTCAGCTTCACACCCGAGGCCATCGACACTTTGGTGGGAAGGGGTTATAAACGTGCCAGCGAATTCCACGACCAGCTTTTGGCCATCAAAAAAGCAGTGGATGCCTCGGCAGGACATCCTGTCAGCAAGACGCTTCGTGCCCCTCATGCCAAGAATTTGGCCAATGAGCCTGTCTTCATCCGATCCATCACTATCAACAATGTGAAGGATCGTGACAGCCGTTGGCTCACCCGCAAAGGCCGACTAAAAGTAGGTAACCGCTATGATAAAGACGATATTGAACAAGCCATGAAAATCTTCCGTGGCACGGGTTGCTTCGATGAAATCACTTATCAAATCAAGGAACACGACTCCATACATTGGAACGATCAACTTTCGGATGTCTACGACTTGAGTGTCAACGTGAAACCAGCCAAACCTCATGTTTTCGGCATGGGCGTGCGCTACGATACTGAGGAAGGGGCGGCATTGCTCCTGAACGTTGGCCTGAACGAGAAGAAATTTGGCGGATCGAAGTTCAATGCCAGCATTAAACTCAGCTACAGTCCTAAAATCAATCTCACTTATACCTATTCTGCGCCATCTTTGGCCAACTTTAACCTTGCCTATGATTATAGGAACGAGCATTTTAGTATGATGTTTGACAATAAGAGAAGCATAAACCTGCGTTATTATCAGCACAAAGTGAGCGGTTATGTCTCCCAGTTCCATCTTCTCAATGTAAGTACGAATGTCGGTTTGTCGTATATCGGCACAAAGTTTGACCTGTTCACTCTGGATGAAGAGTTTGATACCGTCTATTTTGCACCCAACACTATGCTTACACCTTTTGTTGACATAAAATACGACAATCTTGACGACGCCTATTTTGCCAAACACGGCATCAAGGCACGTCTGTCAGGTCGTTACAATATCGACACAAAGAATTTCAAAGACAAATACCCACTCCTGTCCCTTGCTTTCCAATCCTACCTCACGCCTGGTGACGGAAGGTTCACTTTCATTCCACAAGTGTATGGTTACTATGTGTTTGGCGCTCCTGTATATTTCAATCTGTACGGTGTGTTTGGCGGACAAATAGAAGGACGTCATTTTGAGCAACAAATGCCTTTTGTCGGATATGCCTCTGTTGAAAGTGGTAGCGATGTCCTCAGCGTGCTGCGTTGTGATTTACGATACAACTTCTACAAGAATCATTATCTGACCGCCATGTACAATCACCTCATCAACTCGTATTGGGGTGAACCTGTATCCGAATTGTTTAACAATTCCGCGCAAGGTGCAGGACTACAGTATTCCTACAATAGCATCTTGGGGCCTATCTCACTGACGGTGCATTGGTCGAAAAGGTATTATGAAAACCATTTTGGGGCTTATTTCTCATTCGGTTACGCGTTCTGAAACTCCATTCACTTGCATGAATTTGCAGATTGCCTCAGCGTGCCGTCCACGGATGATGACATGGTGATTGCCGATGGAGTGCTGGAGCAAATAGGGTTTCAGGTTTACGTTGAGGGTGATTTGCGTGCGGCAGAAATGGTTGCTGTAAGGCGTTGCAATAGCTTGCGCCTCGGCGACAAAGTAGCGGTCGAGTTTTGGGCCGCCCCATTTAAATATGGTGTAGTCGGTCAGCGGCAGCAAGCCTTGAATGGCTACGCCAATGGACGACTCGAAATGCGAGCGGATGACCGTCTCGTTACACATCGTCAACGGGATGGTGCAATGCGCCAACATGGAGGTTATGTCGGTGAGTTGCGAAGGGTTGGCCATGAAAGCCGTTTCGCCGCACAGCCGTTTGGCCAAAAACATGCTGAGCAACGTCTGCATGTCGCCTTCGCAGCCCGCAACGATGCCTTCGTCGTTGAGCAAGGCTAGAGCCAGACAGCTCGTCGTGCCGCAGGCTTTCACGATGTCGAAGCAACGGATGGTCATGGCGTCCAAGCGCTCTTCTTGACAGATCTGTTTGATGGCCAGATAGGCCTTGGCGGCTTCTATCATGTCGGCATCCGAAGGCTCTTGGACGGCCTTGGCATGTTTCATCATGGCCTGCGCCACCTTCACGGCCTCGTTTTGTGGCACGGTTTTGATACCGTCGATGAGTCGTTGCAAGTCAATGTCAATGGTTTCGATACCATAGCGTTGACGGATGAAATCACGGTCTACGCCGCTGGCGATCAGCCAATCCGACGGTTGACCGAACAACCCGATTCTGCCCTGTAGAGACGCACAGCCGTGCGTCTCCAACACGGCAGAAATAATTTCATCATTCGTCCCATGCAAAATCCTTCCTTCGGCACCATTGTTTCCCAAATAGGTCAAGATCTCCAAGGCTGCAGCTAAGGAATTGTTGCGCCCGTCGGCAATCATTGTCACGATCCTGGGTCGAGATGGTGCACACATCACCTCCACGTCAATGGCCGACCAAATGCGTTTGAACAGGTTTTCCACACCGCCGGTTGCAATCATAAAGGCATCGGGTGACGTTTGTAGAGACGCACGGCCGTGCGTCTCTACAAATTCGTCCCCGATGATATTGATTTCTGCATGGCATTCGTTTTCTAGCCTTTGTATCAGGTCGGCATATTCGTTTCTAACGAATTCGTCGGTTTGGAACGAGGAACGAAGGATGAGGATGTTCATAAATCAGTGTTTTACCACAAAACGCATAGCCTTTTCGCCAGCCTTAACGACATAAACACCGTTTGCATAGCCAGCCGTGTTGATGTTGATTTCGCTGTCGTTGGCTTCAAATTCGTCCACCTTCTGGCCGAGGGCATTATAAATGCATACTGTGCCAAGGTCTTCGCCCTTTAAGTTCACAAACTCGTTGGCGGGATTGGGATAAAGGGTGATAGTCAGGCCTTCAGTTTCTTCCAGGCCGACTCCACAATCATGTTGCTCATAGCCTTCGCCATCAAAAGCATCAAGAATGTATTCCAGCGTGGGTGGATAGATGTCGCGCATGGCGAAAGTGTGGTCGGGACGGATGAGCATGAGGGTGGGGTAGAAGCCCACGGGGATGCTTTGGGCGATGTCGTTGCCGCCACCGTCGCGGCTGATGGTGGGATACTGCACACCAAAGCGGTCAACCCAGGACTGGCAAGCGTCATCATGGCCGTTGGGTGAAATTTCCATGAAGAACACATCATGCTCGTTGCAGCCATAGAGGCGGTAGGCTTCGATGATGTCGGGCATGGGCGCCTCGCTGTATTCATCGCCACAGAGGAAGAAATTAATGAACACGGCCTGACCTGCGTCAAGGATGTCGTAGAGATGGATTTCGTTGCCGTCAAGGTCGGTGCCGGTGAAGTCGGGGATGATGTCGCCACCACCGCCAGGCGTGGTGGTGACAGGCACCTGTACAACTTCGCCGAGGTTACCGTCGGGGTCGGCGGGCACGGCATAGATCATGTAGTCTGTGTTGGGTTCCAATTGTGTGAAGGTATGTGAAATGGTCTCTTCGGCAGGGAATCCGTAGGTGCGAAGGTATTCGGGAAGGGTAAGACCCGTCTGAGCCATCCATTGCTGTATTTCGCTTTCGGTGGCCAGCATGTAGTTATAGGAGGCACAGTCTTCGTTGGGCGTGAAGGTGGCAGTGACCTCAGTCTCCAGAATTTGGTCGACGGTGATGCTCACCTGCGGGTCGTAGGTGGCGGCATTGCAGTCATGCTGCTGAATGCCATGCTGTTCCAAGGCGGTGATAATAGTCTGCGCATTGTTGATGGGCCAAAGGTCTTGGATGACGATGGAATGGTCGGGCATGATGAGGATGACCGTTGGGAAAGCTGGTATGTTATACATGCTCGAGCCACAAATGGTAGAACCGCCAGCCGCGCCGCTGATGGTCGGGTATTCCACGCCGTAGGTGTTGGTCCAGTTCTGGCAAGCTGCATCGCTGTCGCGGTCGGAGATTTCCATGTAGAACACGTCATGCAGGTTGCAGCCCATGGCATAGTAGGATTCCACTATTTTAGGTGTGGCCTGTTGGCAGGGACCACAAGTGGTGAAGAAGAAGTCGATGAGCACCGCTTGGCCATTGTCGAGAATGTCAAACAGATGAACTTCGGTGCCGTGGCAGTCCGTAGCCGTGAAGTCGACGGCTTGTGTAAGCGGACATTGCGCTTTCAGGCCAAAGCCAATTGCCAGCGCGAGGAGAAGGGTAAATACTTTTTTCATAGACGAATTATTTAATGGATTTGAATGGGCAAAGATAATAATAAATTTCGCATTAATTATCCCGATAATCTTTCTTTTTCTCATACTTCAAGTCCTTCAACGCTTGCGCCTTCACGTTGATAGTGAAGTTCCAGCTCTTGTAGCTTCCGATGGGAATCCAGTTGAAGCGCATTTCCCAGCAGTGCAGATCGCGGTAGACGCTGAGATTGGTGTAGGAAATCTTGTTGTTGACAAAGTCCCAACCTGTCGAGAAGGTGACTTTCCATTTGGGCGTGATGCTGATGTCTCCGTTGAGGCCGATGGTGTGCACATAGGTGTTGGTGGCAATACCCATAAAAGCGGCGTAGGCGATGGAGGTGGTATAGGTTAGGTTATAACTGACCGAGAGGGACCAAGGCGTGGTCCAGTCGATGTAGGCGTTAGGGTTGCCCAAGATTTCGTTCAGTTCATCGGGGTCGAACATCCCTGACTTTCGGGCGTTTTCGTTGATTTCATCGCGCAAGTCTTTGCTGCTCTTCTCGCCTTTCAGTTTCTTGAGGTCGTTCTGGTTGAAGGAATAACTCATGCTAAAACGCCATGACGAATTGGTCTTGCGGAACAGCCGTCCATTGTTGATGATTTCAAAACGGTTGATGGGTCGGCCCAACGAGTCGGCGGCATAGGGATCCCACGAGCTACTGTAGTTGATACCTAACTTCTTGAAAAGAGTGGTGCGTCCGCTCACTGAAATAGGGGATAAGTTGACAGAATCTTTGGTGATGTCGTAGTTGCCAGAGATGCTGAACGATTCCAAAATAGGGATTTTCTTGATGCCCGTGATGGTGTCGGAGGATGATGGCACCTTGATTTCCAAGTTGTTGCCGAGGTTATAAGTTAACAATCCTTGTTGGGCTTGTGAAGGTGTGCCGTAGAGTGCTCTGTCGAACTTGTTGTATATCTGTTCTTTGCCTTCGGCATCAATATAAGAACCGTAGATTCCCCATTTCGGGTCGCCAAAGTTGGGACGATAGGTGAAGCCGATAGTAGGTGTGAACACATGACGGATGGCGCGGATAGGACCATTGGCGAAGTTAATCATGCCGTAAACTTTGGTGGTGAGGTTGCTGGATACATTGAAGTCCACCAGATTACGGAAACCGTGTATGGTGTCGATTTGCAGGTGGCCGGTCGAGTCTGTGTCATGAATCCATTGTTTTTCGGTATGCAGGAAATACATGTAATCATTGAATGTCAATGAGTTGGTCCATGAAAAGTGCTTGAACAGTTTGATGGTCGCGCTGATGGGAATCCTATGCGAGATACCTGTTTGCACATGGTCGCGGAACGTGGTTTTGACCCAGTTGCCGAAGTCGTCGGTAATACCCTTAAACAGGACAGTGTCAACATCGTTAATATAGGCTTTTCCGTTCATTGTGTAACTCGTGCTTAAGCTTTGGTACCAGCGTTTCTTGCCTGCTTTGCCGACATTTTTTAAGGGATAAAAGGTGTTGACAGTCAAAGTGAGTTCAGGCAACGAGGCGGTAACCTGTCTGGTCAGTGTGTTTTGGCTGTGGCTGGCGTTGAGGGTGAAATAGACCTTACCCCAGAAATTGGTTTGGTAGGCAACGCTCGACTTGAAGGTGTTGCTCAACTGGTCGCTGACGGTTTGGGCGTTGTATTTGTTGAAGTTGGAGCTGACGATATTCACATCGGCTGAGAAACTGCGTTTTGGGTGAGCCTTCGGATCCTGTTTGTGGGTCCAATGGATTTTGAAGTCGGTGCTTTCCTGATAGTCGGCAGCGCCCTTTGTACCTATCTTGTTGACGGCGAAGCCCAACGCCATCGAGCCGTTGAAACGGTAACGTTTGTTGTAGCGGAAGGTCGGCTTGATACCCCAAGAGCCTCGTGTGTAGATGTCGCCTAATACCTGTAAGTCGTAGTAATCGTTGATAGCCCAGTAATATCCTCCGTTCTCGAGGTAGAAGCCACGGTTAGCCGACTCGCCGTAAGTGGGGATGATGAGTCCCGATTTCTTGCCTTTGGTGTTGGGAATCATGGCAAAAGGCAGTGCCAAGGGTAGGGGTACGTCTTCGATGGTGAGGTAGATGGGGCCGGTAACGATTTTGTCGTCAGGGATGACCTTGGCTTTGGTGAATTTGAACTGGTAATGGGGATGGTCTTTGAGGTCGCAGGTGGTATAACCGCCTGAGCGGATGTTGATACTATTGTCGTCCATCCGCTTGACACGCTGGCCATGAAGAAAACCGCCGCTTTCCTCGGTCCAGACTTTGGTGATGATGCCTTTCTTGGTTCTGAAGTTGTAAAGCATCTCTTCGGCCTCGAAGGTGGACTCGCCTTGTGTAAATACTGGACGACCTTGCATTTTGCCTAAAGAGTCAAGGGTGCCGTGAGCCTTGCAGGTATTGGTTTCAAGGTCGAACTCAAGATAGTCTGCTTTCAAGGTAATGTCGTCGTATTTGGCCTCGGCGTTGCCGAAATAGAAGATTTTCTTTTGACTCATGTCGCGATAGACCGAATCGGAGGCTGAGCAAATCACACGTGTCTCGATGGCTGAACTGGAGCGTGGTCGCTGGATGTGTTTTGTGTTGTGCTTTAGCGTGTCATGGCGGAGTGAGTCCATGATAAGGCTGTCTGACAACAAGGATAAGGAATCGAAATGTACAAGGCTATCCGTCATGAAAGCCAAACTGTCGGTGAGGAACTGAGGAATCGTGTCGGGCTGAATTGAATCCAAGACAAGGATGAGGGTGTCAACGATGCGTTCGGGAATAACAATTGTATCTTTGTCTTGAGGCTCTAAAACGTGTTTATCTTTCTCAATATGAGATATTTGTCTGCATCCGAAAAACATGGAAATAAACGCCGCCAAGAGATAATAGACGGTTCTAGGATAATATTTCTTATATGTTTTGCGTTCTGTCAAGGCAAAAACGATTATTTTTGTGCGGCCAAAATTCGCTGCAAAGATAATTTTTCTTCGCGCATAAATAAACGAACTCAATATGATAGAACGAAAGATTTTCCGATTTGGTGTTTTAATCCTGTTTTTTCTGATGCCCTTGTGGTCCTTTGCGCAGAAGGGCGAGAAGATACAAACCATTGTTATTGATGCAGGTCATGGCGGGAAGGACTCGGGTGCCTTGGGCAGGCTGACCACTGAGAAATCCATTAATTTGGCTGTTGCCTTGAAATTTGGGGCATACATTGAAGAGAATCTCCCTGACGTAAAAGTGGTATACACACGAAAGACGGATAAGTTTGTTGAGCTTAGCCAGCGTGCTGCGATTGCCAACCGTAACAAAGCAGATGTTTTCATATCCATCCATTGCAATTCTACTGAAGGTATTACTTCTGTCAATGGTGCTGAGACTTTTGTGATGGGTGAGTCGAAAAACGAGGCCAATCTGAATGTGGCAAAGAAGGAAAACGCAGCCATTTTATTGGAAGACAACACAGATGCTTACGACAATTTCGATCCCAACAGCACGGAGGCCTACATCATCTTTTCGTTGAGCCAGAGTCTCTATCAAAGTCAAAGCCTCTCCCTCGCCGACAAAGTGCAGAAACAGTTTACCAAAAAGGTGGGTCGTCACGATCGTGGTGTGCAACAGGCTGGTTTTCTTGTGCTTTGGAAGACATCAATGCCAAGCATTTTGGTGGAATTGGGTTTCATCAATAACATGAAAGAAGAGCAGTTCCTCAAATCGGAGAAGGGGCAGACCCAAATGGCCTTGGCTTTGTATCGTGCGTTTGAAGAGTACAAACGTGAGTTTGAATCCGAAAACCATGTTTCCAAAAAGACGGAAGCTACCGAAAAGCCTAAGACTACTGACAAACCAGTAGCTACCGACAAACCAGTAACCACTGATAAGCCTGATTCTGTCAGTGGCGACACATATTTTACAGTCCAGTTTTCCACTTTGAACAAAAAGGTGCCAGTCACCGACAAGGCGTTCAAAGGCATTAAAGATGTGGAAATATACGAATCCAATGGTATTTATCGATACGTTTCTGGCCGTTTTCAGACCAGGTCCCAGGCCGTAATGCGTCAGAATGAAGTGCGCCATTTGGGTTTCAAAGATGCCTTCATTGTCGCTTTCAAGAATGGTGAACGGGTAAGTTTAAAGGAGGCTGAGGAAGCATTGAAGAAATAGCATTGTTGACATGTAATAACAAACGCGGCTTGATAATTCAAGCCGCGTTCTTGTTTGTAAAATGGAGCTTGGATTATTCCACCACCACCAAATAATAGTTCTTCTTGCCTTTTTGCACAAGGATATACTTGCCATCGATGAGGTCATCGATAGTCATTGCTTTGTCCAAAGTTACCTTTTCCTTGTTGACGCTCACACCGTTGGCTTGAGTCATTTTGCGAGCCTCGTTCTTTGAAGGGAAGACATGTGTGTTTACAGCCATGAAATCGACAATTGGGATGCCAGCTTCAAGTTCAGTTCGGGTGACATGCTCCTGGGGAACACCTTCGAACACATCCAAGAATGTTTCCTCATCCAGTTTTTCCAAGGCATCCTTCGTGGCTTTGCCAAAAAGGATGTTGGAGGCTTCAATGGCGGCATCGAGGGCTTCCTGAGAGTGCACCAATACGGTGACCTCCTGGGCCAAACGCTTTTGCAGCAAACGCATGCCTGGGTCTTTCTTGTGTTCCTCGATGAGGGCATCGATGACATCTTTCTCCAACGAGGTGAAGATCTTGATGTATTTTTCGGCGTCTTCGTCGCTGACATTGAGCCAGAACTGGTAGAACTTGTAAGGCGTGGTGCGTTTCGGGTCGAGCCAGATGTTGCCGCTCTCGGTCTTGCCGAATTTCTTGCCGTCGGCCTTGGTGATGAGCGGACAAGTCAGGGCATAGGCCTCGTTTTCAAAACCCAAGGTGCGACGGATGAGCTCCGTTCCCGTGGTGATGTTGCCCCATTGGTCGTTGCCACCCAGCTGCAATTTGCAATTCTTGTGCTGGTAGAGCCAGAGGAAGTCGTAGCCTTGCAGGAGCTGGTAAGTGAACTCGGTGAAGGAGAGACCGTCGCGGGCGGTGCCGTTAAGGCGCTGTTGCACGCTGTCCTTGGCCATCATGTAGTTCACGGTGATGTGCTTGCCCACCTCGCGGGCGAAGTCCAGGAAGGTGAAGTCCTTCATCCAATCGTAGTTGTTCACCATCTCAGCGGCGTTGGGCTCCTTCGACTCAAAGTCGAGGAACTTGGCCACCTGCTTTTTGATGCACTCTTGGTTGTGGCGCAAGGTCTCTTCGTTGAGCAGGTTACGCTCTTGGCTCTTGCCCGAAGGGTCGCCGATCATACCTGTGGCGCCGCCGACCAAGATGATTGGCTTGTGACCGCAGTGTTGCAGATGGCGAAGCATCATGATGCCACACAAGTGTCCGATATGCAAGGAGTCGGCCGTCGGGTCGGTGCCTAAGTAAGCTGTCACCATCTCTCTTTGGAGGAGTTCTTCAGTGCCTGGCATCATCTGAGCCAGCATTCCGCGCCAGCGGAGTTCTTCAACAAAATTCTTCATCGTTACTAAGGTTATTGAGCTTGTCGAAATCGTCAGATTCAATGTAATTAAATAATTTTGGGCGCAAAAATAGTCAATTTTTGTGATTCCTCAACCGACAACGCATATTCTCCACCACATTCCCGCCAAAAAGCCACGAGTCAGCAAAGTGGAGGTTGCCTCTCGGGAACATCTGTTCATAGGCAGGGATGAAGACCATATCGGAGTCAAGGTCAGGGCAGACGGTGGTGTGCTTATAGAGCCATGTCCTTGTCGGGCAGGGCACGATAATGACGCTGTCACGGGCATTGTTGTATTTGGCCATGCCTAATTGGAACTCGGCAGGAACGGTGTCGGTAGCCATCGTCCAAGTGGTGGGATTAATGCCAACTATGTCACCACGTGAGACCATGCTGATGGCGGTTGTGTCGGTCACAGAATTAAATACTACCAATCCTTGCATGAGGCTGTCGGTAGCGGGTTTTAAGGCTTCGGGATACTCCGCAAGTTCCTCTGCTGTGACATGATACCCAATACAATAAACGGCAACCATCAACTTCCGTTGCTCCTCGGTCATGCCTTTTTTCAGTAACTCGATAAGCACCTGGGAGCCTTGGCTGTGACCCATCAGGAAAAAGGGACGTCCTTGGTTGAAGTGCTCCATATAATACTGAAAGGCATCGGTAATGTCTTGGGCGGGTGTTTCCAACAGTTGATTCAAGACAGATTCAGGCTGTTGGTAGGCCTCAAAAATCATTTGTCTGTAATAAGGCGCATAGAAATTGTATTCGCCGTAAAGCATCTTGTTGAACCGTTGGTTGTCGTTGGCCTCTTCCCGTACCTCGGGTAGGCTGATGTCGGCATACCATGATGAGTCGTTGTCCACGAAAGAGATAGTGGATACCGTTGGGTAGACATAAAACACATCGGCAGGATGGCTCTCATCGCTGCAGCTGTACCAATAAGTGGTGTCGGTATAGTCGATGGATGAGACAAAGTCGGAATTGGCGTTGTTTTTCTCTTTGCATGAGTAGAAAAGCAGGATTAAGATGGTTGCAATCAGCAACTTGAATCGTATCATTTTCATTGGGCAAAACATTATTTACTAAAAAACATAATTGCTATTATTCGGAATCCGTTGGTACTGACAAATAAGGTTCAAGTCTTTTATGCAGGTAGCTATTCCCTTTCTTTGCATGAAGCCGGTTCCTTATTTCTTCAAATTCATCTCTGACGCCATGACCCAAAGCCCATTGGATGACAAGCTCTGGACCATAAGTGCAATCTGAGACAACCCACCCTTGGTCGGTCAAGGCCATGTCCCATCCCATAATAGGACAATCAGGACACTTTGAAGCCATTGATTTGAGGGTTTCGCATAATTCATTCCATAATGGAATCTGGAAACCAATCAAAGGCTTGCGGGTGTCAGGATGAATGGTGTAGGAAGATCCACGTTGCTTATCGGCTGCACGTAGTATTGTTCCGGTTTTTTCATCTATTGCTGCAATGATTCCTCTGGATGCAGCATTTACCACAGCAGAATCTCCTCTTCCCATTTGTAGAACCGGCCATTTTGTTTCTATGGCGTCTCCATAATTCACCGTTGTGATTCGTATTTTGTTCACTGATTCAGGATGGAAGTCGGCCAATCTGCAGTCTTGAACAATCATTTCTTCCAACAAAAAGCCATCGGAATACTCGGGTCGTTTGAGGTATTCAAGCAGGAGGGTTTCGGCATTTACGGATTCTCTTCCTATGTCAACGATTCGGAATCCTTTTCCATAGAAATTCAAGGGCTTAATGATGAATTTATCATGTGTTTTCATAAAAGCCATAACACCACTATTGATGTTATTGTCCCTAATGTCCTTTTTGGAAACAAGAACAACCGGTCTTTTATAGAATTCCTTTAATATATTGTAGCAATTCCACTTATTGATAAGAATGTCAATGTATCGTTGGTCATTGACCTGAAAATAGAGATCTACTTCTTCCCATCTAGGGACAAACATCTTTCTTTCACGCTCACTCTTTTTGTCAAGACTCATCTCGTGGAAATCGGAATAATGCACACCACGCCAAATCCAGTATCTCCTCATGATGTTCTTTATTGACCGAAAATCACCATCCTCTGTAGTAAAATTGTTTTGAATGAAACCATCCAGTATTTTATCGTTGTAATTTTTTCTCCAACAAGAATATAAATAACACATTGGATTGGCCTTTCTGATGACTTTCCTTGCAAATACATCAAAATACGATTCCATACGATGATTGTTTGTTGTGGCAAAAATAGGCCATTTTTAGGAATAATAGCATGTTGGCAAAAATAAACCCCATATTTTTTTCATTACTTCAAAAAAATTCGCAACTTTGCAGCAAATTTCAAATCAACTAAACACGATATTCATGAAAAGAGACGAAAAAATCTTTGATCTGATTCGCCAAGAGAAAGAGCGTCAGATGCACGGAATCGAACTCATCGCTTCAGAAAACTTTGTCAGTGAGCAAGTTCTGGAGGCCATGGGTTCTGTCATGACCAACAAATACGCCGAGGGTTATCCCGGCAAGCGTTATTACGGCGGCTGCCAAATCGTCGACCAGAGCGAGCAAATCGCCATTGACCGCGCCTGCCAGTTGTTCAACGCCACCTTCGCCAACGTGCAGCCCCATTCGGGCGCACAGGCTAACATGGCTGTGATGCAAGCTTTGCTTGAACCCGGCGATACCTTCATGGGTCTCGACCTCTCGCACGGTGGCCACCTTTCACACGGCAGCCCGGTCAACGCTTCGGGTATGCTCTATAAGCCCGTCGCCTACCATGTGGCCAAGGAAACTGGCCGCGTCGACTACGACGAGATGGAGAAGATTGCCCTCGAATGCAAGCCCCGCCTCATCGTCGCTGGTGCTTCGGCCTACAGCCGCGACTGGGACTACAAGCGCATGCGTGAAATCGCCGACAAGGTGGGTGCCGTCCTCATGGCCGACATCAGCCACCCCGCTGGCCTCATCGCTAAGGGCCTGTTGAACGACCCGCTGGAATACTGCCACATCATCACCACCACGACCCACAAGACCCTCCGTGGTCCCCGTGGCGGCATGATCCTCCTTCGTCATGACTTCGAAGACCCGCGTGGCCGCAAGACCCCGAAGGGCGAGACGAAGATGATGTCCGCTTTGATCAACAGCGCTGTGTTCCCGGGCATCCAAGGTGGTCCTCTGGAGCATGTCATTGCCTCCAAGGCTGTTGCCTTCGGCGAAGCCCTCACTGACGAGTACATGGAGTACATCCAGCAAGTGAGAAAGAACGCTGCCTTTATGGCCAGAGCTTTCATGGATAAGGGCTACGATGTCATCAGTGGCGGTACCGACAACCACTCGATGCTCATCGATCTCCGTGGCAAGTTCCCGCAAATCACTGGTAAGATGGTGGAGAACACCCTCGTGCTTGCCGACATCACTGTCAACAAGAACATGGTGCCCTTCGACACCCGTTCGCCTTTCCTGACCTCTGGTCTGCGTGTCGGTACGCCCGCCATCACCACCCGTGGCCTGAAACAAGACAAGATGGCTGTCATCGTCGACATGATCGACGACGTCATCAGCGACATCAATCCTGAGACCAAGACCGCTTCGGAGGCCAAGATCAACGCCGTCCGCGCCGAGGTCAACAAACTGATGAAGGACTACCCGCTCTTCGCTTGGTAAACCTTCTTCACGAAAACGAAAAGGTCGCTCATTTGGGCGACCTTTTTTCGTTTGGATACGTTTGTTCACACTTAGTATAAAGGGAAATAGACACCGATGCTGTACATAAGCATAACGGGAACATTCCAGTATTCTTGCGGAAGATTAACACCTCCAAATAGTCTATACCCAACACCAATCTGGCATTGGAAAACTTTGGGAGCTCTATAAGTAAACACAGGGCCAACTACGGTCTGCATGTATTTTTCGCCGAAGCCTTGGTGCCAAAATAGCACAGAAATCATGGAACTATTGATGTATGGCTTGAAATGGTAACTAATGCCACCTCCAAAACTGAACAATCCAGCGCCAACCTGAGCACTTAGATGGTCGGCGAGCAATAATTCCCAGTCAACACCAACAAGACCGCCTCCACCTTGGAGTACACCTGCGGCGATGGACATTTTCTTTTCACTTGGGACACGCTGCTGAGCGGACAATTGGATAGTAAAGATGCAGAGCAAAACAATAAATAATACTTTTTTCATCGCTTTATGTTTTTGTTTAATATAACTGTTTCTCGTGACAAAAGTACTATTTTTTTCATATTCACCAATAAAAATGTTTTTTTCATCTGTCCTTATTCCAATTTAATGTATCTTTGCATCCCGTATTTATATTTTTTTAAGCACTATGAAACGAGCAGCAAAATACGGGTTCGACAACGAAAAATACCTCAAAATCCAGTCAGAACACATCAAGGAACGCATCGCGAAATTCGGCGATAAGCTGTATCTCGAATTTGGCGGAAAACTCTT
>JAEEGJ010011238.1_pt1 | contig 22818 bp, 16 predicted proteins | sample 8958761 | NCBI WGS metagenome assembly JAEEGJ01 (sample SAMN16246546, study PRJNA631951) | gut metagenome | biome: gut microbiome; feature: rumen; material: RS-attached | host: Bos | place: Iran: Karaj | collected 2018-10 | reverse complement strand
CACGCGGATTGCCGTCTAAATCGAAGCCGTTGAGAATGGTTTCGGGCGTGTCGGGCGAACCCGACTCAATGCAGGGGCTGTCGAACCCCAGTCGGTAATTCTGTTCGTTAGGTGCGGCGAAGAGAGGATCGCTATCGTAACAATTCTCGAAGGTATGAATGTATTCATGCCCTGAGATGTTTTCCAGTCCAAATTCTACGACGCAGTTATGAAACTCAGGGGCGTATCCTTCAAAAACCCAGGCCCACATCTGAATGGGTTTATCGAGTAGGGCGTAGTTGGTATTGCCGTGTACAATGCAATTCCATAATACAGGCGAGCTTTGTTGGTAGAAAAAGATGCCACCACAATTGACGCCGATGGAATGGTTGTCGACCACGGTGATGTTACTAATCAAAGGCGACGAGTCGCAAATGGCCAGGCCGCCGCCAAAGTGCCCTGACGTGTTGTTGGCGAAGAGCGAATTGGTGATGCTGCAAGCGTCTTCGTAGCATCGTATCATGTACAGTCCGGCACCATTGATGCCGTAGTTGTGTTCGAAGCGGCATCGGTCAATGTTGATCATGCAACTGTCGATGCTCAATGCGCCGCCTATGGCGCTTTCACCATAGTTGTAGCTAAAGTCGGTGTCGGAAATGTCGACTTCGCATTTCAGGAAACGAAGTCCGCCGCCATACATAAAGTAAATGGTGTCTATTAGACTGTAAGTCAAATTGTTGCTAATGCAACAATCATGTATCACCACTTTGGAGTTCTCAGCATTCAAAGCGCCACCATGTTCGCGAGAGAAATTGCAATACATAGTGCTGTTGCTGATTTCCACGGAGTTGCAGTTTGCGATGCGCAGAGCACCTCCGTCTTGTTCATCATCCAAAGCCGCCTTGCCATACTGGAATCGGCAAAAGTCGAATTGGGATTGTCCTGCCGTATTCAATTGTATGCCGTTCCACCCGCCACGACCAGCGTCAAAGATATGGAACCCCGAGGTGTCGGCAACAGTGAAGAGGATGGAGTCGGAGGCTGTGCCTAGGGCATTCAGTCTGGCGTTTTTTTCGACCTTGATGCTATAGAAATCATTGAAAAGCACTGTCGTCCCAGCGGTTATGTACAACGAATCCCGAACAAGGACATCGCCTGTGACAAAAACAGTATCCGCTTCCCATACGCCTGATTGGTTCCCAAAAACCTCGATGTTTTGCGCTTTGGCTGATATGGCAAAGAGTGCAAAGAATAGTAAAAACTTTGTTTTCATCAAAAGAGTTTTCTTGATTTGTTGGGCAAAAATAAGCCTTATTCTCTATTTATTGGTGTGGTTTGCCGAAAAAACGTAAATTTGCACCCTGATTTAATTGAAACATTTATGGCAATACCTGTTGTTGGCGCCTTTGTAAAGGCTGTCGCAGAACTCAAGAATATCCCTGTAGAGATTCGTCAGAACCATACCAATCCCATCCGCGCCCAAAGGCGTGAGTTAAGGAAACTATTGTCGAAAGCTCAGTTCACAGAATTTGGCAAGTTCTATCATTTTGATGAGATTCTGTTGTCGAAAGACATAATGGAGTCTTTTCGCAATCGTGTGCCCGTCTTCGACTACAATAAGATGCACGATGAGTGGTGGTACCTCAACCTTCAAGGCAAGCGCAATATCGCCTGGCCGGGCAAGATCAAGTATTTCGCCCTTAGTTCTGGCACTTCGGAGGCGGCCAGCAAATACATCCCCATTACCAAGGGCATCAACAATAAGATTACCCGTGCCGGCATCCGCCAATTGGTGTCGGCCACGCGCTATGACTTCCCTGTGGGTTTCTACAATCGTGGCATTCTGATGATTGGCGGCAGCACAGACCTGCAATACAACAAGGAATTTGGTTATTATGCTGGCGACCTTTCAGGTATCTCGGCCGGCAAGATTCCGTCGTGGTTTGAGTCATTCTATAAGCCAGGACAAAAAATCTCAAAGGTAAAAGATTGGGCAGAGAAAATGGACCTCATGGTAAAAGAGGCGCCTAAGTGGGACATCGGCGTCATCGTGGGTGTTCCAGCCTGGGTGCAGATTCTGCTTGAGCGCATCATCAAGGAATATAACCTCAAGACCATCCACGACATTTGGCCCAATCTGATGGTCTATGTGCATAGCGGTGTGGCGTTTGCCCCTTATGAGAAGAGTTTCGAGCGCATCTTTGGCAAAGAGGTGCTGTTTGTTGAAAGTTACTTGGCTTCCGAAGGTTACATTGCCTATCAGGTCGATTTGAAACGCCGTGTGATGCAACTCTTGGTTGACAATGGCATCTATTTTGAGTTTGTGCCTTTCGATGAAGAAAACTTCGACGAAGACGGTTCCATTGTCGCCCATCCCAAGACCTTGCTGCTTTCAGAGGTGGAAGCCGACAAGGACTATGCCCTTTTGCTCTCGACTTGTGCCGGCACATGGCGTTACCTTATCGGCGACACCATCAAGTTCCTCAATACCGAGAACTGTGAGATTATGATTACAGGTCGAACCAAACAATTCTTGAGCATCACGGGCGAACACCTTTCACAAGACAACATGACACGTGCTGTTGAAATGATGGCCGAGGAATTGGGCGTCAATATCACCGAATTTACCGTGACGGGCATACGCCATGATACCATGTATGCTCACCATTGGTTCCTCGGTTGTGATGAAAAGATTGATAAAGAATTAGCAATAAAGAAAATAGATGAGAACCTTTGCAAATTAAACGACGACTATGCCGTTGAGCGTACTGAGGCCATCAAAGAACTCTTTGTCGATGTGCTGCCCACCAGATGCTTCTATGAGTTCATGGAACAGAAGATTGGAAAATGGGGAGGCGCCACCAAGTTTCCGCGTGTGATGAAAGGAAAACGTATGGAAATGTGGTTTGAATATGTCAACCATCTGAAATCATAAGTCTTGGGGAACTACTAATACAATGAAAAGAACACTGAAAATCATGGTCCTGCCGCTGGTGGCGGCAGTTTTGATAGCAATGACATCCTGCAATGCAGATATGGATTTGTTTGAGAAAATGCCCGAAATGAGCCGCATTGGGTCATTCAGTTTCCTGCTTTGGGCCATCTTGATAGGTGTGTTTCTCTCATTGGTTGTCAATATGGGACCGGCCTTTATCACCTTAGTGCAGACCAGTCTTCATCGTGGTTTCAGGTCGGCGGCATGGTTTGCCTTTGGCGTCATTCTGAACGACGCCATGATCGTTTCTCTTTGCATACTGACATCGGTGCAGGTGAGCATGAAGGATTCAAAAATTGACCCTGCATTGTTTTGTATTGGAGCCGGAGTCATATTGTTGTTGTTTGGCATCTTTACCTTCCGGAAAAAAGTGAGAGCAATAGACAAAGTCAATCAGGACGCCAAGGGCGTAGTTATCAATAATGCGAAGAAGGCGAAGACTAAAGATAGCATCGAAGAGGAGGAAAAAAAGGCGGTCGTCAAAAACGATGTGAAACCTTCGTGGTACGTCTTCTTTGGTAAAGGTTTTGCACTCAATATTTTGAATCCTTTTGTCTGGATTTTTTGGTTTTCTTCGGTAGCCGTTGTGGCGGGCAATATGGGCGGCAACAAGGTGAGTACTTTGGTTTTCTTTGCCGTCATTTTGGGTACCACGCTGACCATTGAATTCTTGAAGGCTTGGGGAGCGGCGCGCCTGAAGCGTTTCCTTAATGCCAAGCGCACCATGTTGATGAATCGGGTTGCTGGAGGGTTGCTGATGCTTTGCGGAGCTTATTTTATAGTCATTGAAGGAATCTTAAAACTCATATAGTCTTATTTAAATACAAGAAGAAATGGAAGTCAAAAAATCAAACACGGGCTGGATTGCGTTCCTCGTGAGCGGCATCGTAGCCATCGGATATGGCATCTTGGCCATTATGTTGTCGGATAAATTTGTTGATGTTCTCACAAAAGTCATGTTCTATTCTGGTATTTGCATCGCTGCTACTGGTGGCATATTTCTCGCTGCTGCCATTGTGCGTATGACAAAGAAGTTGCCCTGGGGTCTTATTCTTCTCGAAGCGGTTGGCCTGATTGTGACAGGTGTGCTTTCAAGTATCTATGCCACACATGCCTTGAAACTACTGGTAATCCTCATCGGAATGTGGTCGGCTATCATCGGTGCATTTATGCTGCTTGTGATGGCGCGCACCAAGAATCTGTGGAACAAGGGCTTTTACATCGTGAGCGCCATTTTAAGCATGGTTTTTGGCGTCATCCTAATTGTTTTTTTCATCTCTCGTCCTTTAGTGGAAGGAGAACGATGGCCTATCGTCCTTCCAGGTATCATTGCCTTGGTGTTTGGCATCATCATGCTGATGTTCGCTTTTGCCATACGTCGTGCGGACAAAGAGGTTGCCAAAAAGGCAGTCAAAGAGGAAGTTGAGGACGTTGAGGTGGAGGTTATAGAAGAACCGAAAGCCGAAAATTGATCATCAACAGCTTTTCAAATCATTGGCAATTGTTGAAATGCTGTCCATGGCGCCACTTCGGGCAAGGGTGCCGTTATCTCTATTTGTGTCTTTAAAACTGGGTGTTCAAAGGCGATGCGCCAGGCGTGCAGGCTGATGGAGGCATCTGGGTTGCTGCGCGGGTAACCGTATTTTAGGTCGCCACGGATGGGACAACCGATGTGTGCTAGTTGGCAGCGAATCTGATGATGCCGACCTGTAAACAATTCGACTTCAAGCAGATAAAAAGTGTCCGACTTTCCAACTACACGATAACTCAACCGTGCTAGTTTGACCTCTTTAGTCTCTTCAGGCACAACGAAAGATTTATTCATCTTCTCATTCTTGACGATAAAGTCTTCCAGCACATCGGACTGCTTGGGTGGGTGGTTTTTCACTAGGGCCAGATAGGTCTTGCGGAAGTCGCGGTCTTTCACCTTCACGGTCATGCGCGACAGGGCTTTGCTCGTCTTGGCAAACACCACGGCGCCGCTCACGGGGCGGTCGATGCGATGGACGAGGCCCGCAAAGACATTGCCTGGTTTGTTGTATTTCTCCTTGATGTATTCCTTCACATCGTCGAGCAGGCAGACGTCACCCGTCTTGTCGCCCTGTACAATCTCGGAGGGAAGCTTGTTTACCACGATGAGGTGGTTGTCTTCGTAGAGGATCCTGTCAGCTATTGTATTCATGCCATCAATACTAAACACTAAACACTAAACTTTCAACAATTACACCGCTACCGATGACATAAGGTTCCACTTCATGATAAACCACGCCAAACTGTCCTGGAGCCACACCCGAGATGGCCACATCCGAGACGATGTCGGCACCACGTTCAGTGAGACGGATTGTACCATAGGTAAACTCTGGTTGATGCCGTATTTTGAAACGGATGCGTTGACCGTCAACGAATTGCAAGGTGGGATTCATGGGTTGCAAGTCGCCCAAGGGAACGATGTTTGTGTATTGCGCCACAGGGTCGTAGCCCTGCGACACATATACAATGTTGTTCGGGATATCCTTTTTCACCACAAACCACGGTCCGCCACCGAGTCCCAACCCTTTGCGTTGCCCAATGGTATGGAACCAGAAACCCTTATGTCTTCCCAGTTTTTTCCCAGTCTCTAGTTCAACAATGTCGCCAGGCATCTCTCCGAGATATTCACGGATATAATCATTGTAATTAATCTTGCCCAAGAAGCAGATGCCTTGACTGTCATGACGTTCTGCGCTTGGTAACTTGTATTGTGCGGCCAACCGGCGCACCTCAGGTTTTGGAATGTCGCCAATAGGGAAGATGACCTTGCTCAGCTGGGCGTAGGTGATGCGACCCAAGAAATAGGTCTGGTCCTTGAAGGTGTCGGCTGCCGTGCCAAGCCAGAAGATGCCGTTTTCGTCCTCCCACGAACGAGCATAATGCCCAGTGGCAATCTTGTCGAAATTGTGGCCTTCCTTCTCCTCAAAAGCGCCGAGTTTGATCCAGCGGTTGCACATCACGTCGGGGTTGGGCGTGAGACCCTTGCGCACCATCTCCATGGTGTATTTTCCGACGGTCTCAAAATACTCGTGCTGCAGGTCCACGATGTCGAACTTGCAACCGTATTTCTTGGCGATGTAGGTCGTAATCTCGATGTCTTCCTCTGACGGACAACTCGACAGGTCTTCCTTGCCCTCCATGCCAATCTTGATATAGAAAATGTGCGGGTCGTAACCCTGCTCCTTGAGCAGCGGCACCACCACGGAGCTGTCGACGCCCCCCGAAACCAATGCGGCAATATTCATGGGTCAGATATTTTCTGCAAAAATAGGTATTTTTCGGTTTGTAAAGACGGTGTACACCGTCTCTACATCATTCCGTCATTGAATATGGTTTATCTTCAGGTCTCATGCCGCGTTCCAGATTCGGCTCACTGCCCATCTCGAAGACCAGTTCCCCGCCTTGCATCAATTGTTCATGTGTGAGATAAAGCTTCGTAACCTCCTGTCCATTAAACGTCACTTTCTGCACATAACGGTTTTTATCACTGACACCTGGTGCCTTGATTTCCAATGTCTTGCTATTGCCCAAGCGCACTTTCAGATAGGGCAAATAAGGTGCACCTAATACATATTGGTCGTTGCCCGGGCAAACAGGATAGAAGCCCATCGCGGAAAAGATATACCAAGCCGACATCTGGCCGCAGTCGTCGTTGCCGCAGAGGCCGTCGATGTTGTTCTTGTAGAAGCGGTTCATGATCTCGCGCAACCAGTATTGGGTCTTGTAGGGTTGTGTGGTCCAGTTATAGAGGTAGGCGATATGGTGTGCAGGTTCGTTGCCGTGGTTGTAGCAGCCCATCAAACCCTCTTCGGTGACATCTTCGGTGTTCTCAAAGAATTCGGGCGGCAATTGCATAACAAATAAAGTGTCGAGGTTGTGGATGAACTGCGTGTCACCGCCCATGGCCTCGATGAGACCTTTCACATCCTGCGGCACATAGAACGAATACACCCAGGAGTTGCCTTCCACGAAGCCTTCGCCCTCGGTGTCGAAGAGGCTGAAGGGCGCTTTCCAAGTGCTATCGCTCATCTTGGGACGGGCGAAGCCCAACTCCATGTCAAAGGTGTTGCGCCAGTTGGCAGCGCGCTGTTTGTAGATGTTGGCCATCTCTTGGTTTCCTGCCTTTAGAGCGGCTTGGTAGATGGCCCAATCGTCATAGGCATATTCCAAAGTCACGGAGACGCAACCGCTGTTCTTGTCGAACGGCACATAACCGAGCTGTTGATAGTCGTCGAGGTTGACGTAATAGGAACAAGTTGAGCTGCGTTGCATGGCTTTTAGCATCGCTTTTTCATCTGGATTGCTTCGTCGTTCCGCCTGGCAATGACGGACTACGTCCTTGACATAGGCATCCGAAAGCACCGAAACTGCATGGTAGCCAATCATGCACCAGTTGTCGTTGCCCATGTGCGACCACACGGGCAGCAGTCCGTGGACGCTCTGCTCGCTGTGTTTCAGCATCGACTGCACCATGTCGGCGTTGCGCTGTGGTTGCAGCACATTGAAAAGCGGATGCAAAGCACGGTAGGTGTCCCAAAGCGAGAACACGGTATAGTTGGTAAAGCCCTCGGCTTGGTGGATGTTATGGTCGAGGCCTCGATATTGTCCGTCCACATCCATATAGATGGAGGGGTTGATCATGGTGTGATACAACGAGGTATAGAGCATAGCCTTTTGATCCTCAGTGCCTTCGGCTTGAAGGATAGAGAGTTCCTTGTTCCATTTGGATTGCGTTTCGGCCAACAATTGCTCAAAGTTGCGACCGTCGGTCTCGGCGTGGAGGTTGCGCAAGGCACCCTCGGTGCTGGTGGCGGAGAGGGCGACTTTCATCTCTAAAGTATTGGGAGTGTCGAAGGTGAAATAAGCCACAATCTTGCGCCCCGTCATCTCGGGGAAGTTATGCTTGACGTCGAACTTGCCCCAACCGCCATTGTATTTGGGTTTTTCCAGTTCACGGTAACCATAGTCCTTGATGGGTTGGTTGAAACTGATGGCGAAGTAAGTGTAATTCGTTCTCGCCCAACCATTGGTGATACGATAGCCCGTCAGCAAGGTGTCGTTTTCCACACGAAGGTTGGCCCAGAGGGTCTTGCCGTCGTAGTTGTAGATGCCGTGCTGCAAGTCAAGGATGATGCTGCCGTCTTGGCCTTCTGGATAAGTATAGCGATGAACGCCAGCATGCTCAGTGGTCGTCAGTTGGGCTTTGATGCCGTAATCCTGCAAAAGCACCTCATAATACCCTGGCACGGCAATCTCAGTGTCGTGGCTGAAACGGGAGCGGTAACCTGCATCGGGGTTAGTCTGTGTGCCCGGGTTGAACTTGATCTCACCTGTCACGGGCATCACCAAAATATCACCCAAGTCGGAATGCCCCGTGCCACTAAAATGGGTGTGACTGAAGCCCACGATGGTGCTGTCTTTGTGTTGATAGCCAGCACAATATTCATACACTCTTGGTTGGTATACACCGTCGATATTGTGCGGTACAGTGTCGGTGTCGGGACTGAGTTGCACGATTCCGAATGGCGCGCAAGCCCCAGGAAAGGTATGCCCCATGCCGTTGGTCCCAATGATAGGATTGACATATTGGATGTAATTGGTTGTATTATCGTTCTCGGAAATGACCTGTGGGATTTCGGTACACCCGACAACCATAATGCTCAAAACAAGCAGCAGATAATGGACCTTTTTCATCGCTTTCAGAATTGATACAATTTGCAAAGGTATGAATTAATTTCGTAGTTTTGCAAAACAAAACACAACGATGGCCATACCAAGGGAAACAGTGGAGCAGATCCTGCAAGCCGCTCACATTGAGGAGGTTGTAGGCGAGTTCGTCACGCTGAAGAAGCGTGGGTCGAACATGTGGGGCAATTGTCCTTTCCACAATGAGAAGACGCCATCGTTTAGTGTTAATCCTGCGCGCAACATCTTCAAATGCTTCGGTTGTGGCAAGGCGGGCGACTCAGCCAAGTTCCTCATGGAACACGAGCATTTCACTTACCCTGAAGCCTTGCGTTACCTTGCCAAAAAGTACAACATCAAAATCGAGGAGAAGCAGCAGACCCCAGAGGAGATCATGCAGCAGAGTATCCGCGAGAAGATGTTCAACATCAACGAGTTTGCTGATAAATATTTCGTTGATACCCTTTGGAATACGGAGGAAGGCAAGACCATAGGTCTTGAGTATTTCCGCGAGCGCGGTTATTTTGATCCCATTATCCAGAAATTCCATCTCGGTTACAGTCCTGCCAAATGGGATGCTTTCACTGCTTATGCCAAACAGAATGGTTATTCTGAGGATCTGTTAGAACAAATAGGGTTTTCGCTTAAAGGCCAGAAAGGCCTTTATGACCGTTACCACGGTCGTGTGATGTTTCCTATCCATAACCTTACAGGACGCGTGATTGGATTTGGTGGGCGTATTCTCATCAACGATCCCGAAAAGAAAAGTCCGAAGTATCAGAACTCGCCTGAGTCAGAGATTTACGACAAGAAACAAACGCTCTACGGCATCTACTTTGCCAAAAATGCCATCGCTCGTCAGGATGAATGCATACTCGTGGAGGGTTACTTCGATGTACTGCGCATGCACCAAATTGGCATCGAGAATGTGGTGGCCAGCAGTGGCACCTCGCTGACGATGGAGCAGATTCGCCTAGTGAAGCGCTACACAAAGAATGTCACTATGCTTTACGACGGTGACGCAGCTGGCATCCATGCGGCCTTGCGTGGTACCGACATGATTCTTTCCGAGGGCATGAACGTGCGCGTGGTGGTGCTGCCCCCTGAACACGACCCCGATACCTTTGGCAAGGAGTTTTCAGTAGAATATGTTAGCAATTATTTGAAAGAGAATGCGAAGGACTTCATTCGTTTCAAGACAGAGTTGCTGCTAAAAGATGCCGAGAACGATCCTATCAAACGAGGGCAAGTGATTCGCGACATCGTTGAGACTATCTCCGTTGTTCCAGATAGCATCTTTCGCATCACCTACGTGAAGGAATGCAGTCGCCTTTTGGACATGCCCGAGCAGACGCTTACCAATGAGTTGAATAAGATTTTGAGGGCCAAACTTAAGAAGTCCCTTGGCGTGGAAAGCGAAGTCTTGCCCGATTCCGAAAATACCTCACCCAAACAAGAGCAAACTGTTGAAGAACAACTCCCAGCGGGCTATTACCAAGAACGCGAATTGGTAAAGTTGTTGCTGATGTACGGTAGGGAAATGATAGTGGACGAGCGTGAGGATGAAAATGGTGAAGTGATTTATGAGCAGGTATCCGTAGCCCAATTTATTATAGATGACTTGAAGATGGACAATTTCCAGTTTATCAATGCAATAAACCAGAGAATTTTCAAGATTTTTGATCAAGCTATTGATGAGGGTTATATTCCTGATGACCAATACTTTGTTTCCCATGAGGACGAAACCATCGCACAATTGGCGGCCGACCTGCTCTCAACGCCCTACAAGCTTGACCAATGGGAAAAATACGGCATTTTTGTCAAACGAGAGGAAGATATGCTGAGACCTATAGTGCTATCCACGCTATATCGCTATAAGGACCTTATTATCGAGGAGCGTCGAAAAGACATCGAGGAGGAACTGAAAAAAGTCGATGATTCGGAAGACGTGTTTATTTTACTGAAGCGCAAGAAAGACCTTGACGACATTCGAAAGCAAATCAACCAGAAATTGGGAATAGTAATAGCTAAATAGTTAGTGCCGCCGATGGGTTCATTTTCCCTTAATGCCTGAAAAAACTGAGGTCCTTGAACTTGAGGTCCATGAGACCGTATTAAAAAAAACACTATTTTTGCAACCAAATTATTTTATTAATGCATTATGTTTACAAGGCGTAGAAAATGGCGTGTGCCGGCTGGACAGGAACCGACAGCATTAGATAAAAAAGTGATGGCTTTGGAAGCCAAAGGCGTAATGGTGCCCAAACGTAGTCTTATCCGTACTCCCGAGGAGATTGAAGGCATCAGAGAAAGCGGTGTCATCAATACGGCCATCCTTGATCTTGTGGGCGAGAAGATCCACGCTGGCATGAGTACGCTTGAAATCGACGAACTTGTCCACAACTATACTATCGAACATGGTGCCATCCCCGCCACTTTGGGTTATGAAGGCTACCCGAAGAGCGTTTGTGTATCCATCAATGAGGTGGTCTGCCACGGCATTCCTTCGGCCAAGGTGATTCTGAAAGAAGGTGACATTGTCAATGTGGATTGCACCACGATCTTAAATGGTTATTATGCCGATGCCTCTCGTATGTATGTTATTGGGCAGACTACGGCTCGGAAGCAAAAACTTGTCGATGTTGCCAAGGAATGTCTCTATGTAGGCATGGAAGCGGCCAAGCCTTTCGGTTTTGTGGGCGATATTGGCAATGCCATTCAATTGCATGCCCATAAGAACGGTTTCAGCGTGGTGCGCGACCTCTGCGGTCATGGCGTGGGAGTCAAGTTCCACGACGAGCCTGAGGTGTTGCATTATGGCAAAAAAGGTACAGGCATGCTGCTTGTTCCTGGTATGGTGTTTACCATCGAGCCTATGATCAATATGGGCACATGGAAAGTCTTTATTGACAGTGCCGACGGTTGGACCGTCATCACCGATGACGAGTTGCCTTCAGCTCAATGGGAACACACTTTCCTGATGACTGAAACAGGATTAGAAATTTTGACGCATTAATCTCTAACCGAATGAATCTGAATTATCCGATTTTCACTTTTTTCCGGATATATTCGGTTAGATACTAATTGGAAATCAGAATTGGAAATAGATAAACGCCTGCAAGTCGGCGGTGATGAACTGGTAGATCACGAAGACGATGACGACGCATACTAGGATCATCACAGGGAGGGGCATCTTTGCGAACCAAATGCGATAACGCCGTTTGAAATTCTCAGGCAACCAGTGGATGATGAGTCCTATCACAATGAGGATAAACACGTTGCGATAGTGAATAATGATGTCCGGGATTTTGCTAACGTCCCAATGGCCGCCCATTTGGTTGACCATGTTCTTTGCCGTGTTCCATGCTGTCTCGTTAGCTATAGCGGGATCAAGATTAGAACCGCTACGGAAGAACAATCTCGTAAAGGTGATGAAGGTAAAGGTCTGGAAAACGGCCCATGCATCTTGCAGCCACTGCCAAGTTTTTTTGCCGCCAAAGAGATTGTAGAGCATACGAATTATGTTGCCCGCCAACACGACAAGACACCAGGCAAAGAGTACGTTAAACACGGGTTGTGGCACGAAGACACATAAGAGTCGTAACAAGAAGGTGACTGCCAAGATAAACAGGGTCCGACCGTAAACACTCCAGTCTTTCCAAAAACGATAAAACAGCATGCCGATGCCGTTCAAACCGCCCCAAATCATGAAGTTCCATGAAGCGCCATGCCATAAACCGCCAAGGAGCATCGTGTCCATACGGTTGATCTCGGTGGTGATGGTTTTCCTAGAACTGGGTTTGAAGATGGCCAAAATGACAAGGATAAGGGTGACAACGCCTACGCCCAAGCCAACCCACCAACTTCCCGACAGGAATACGGCAATGGCTGCGATCATGACGATGATGCAAAACGAGCCGAAGGTGCCGTTACGATTGCCGCCAAGGGGGATGTAGAGGTAGTCCTGCAACCAACGCGAGAGAGACATGTGCCAGCGTTTCCAGAACTCGCCTGGACTCTTGGCCTTGTAGGGTGAGTTGAAGTTCTTGGGCAGGTAGAATCCCATCAGCATGGCCACGCCGATGGCGATGTCAGTGTAACCCGAGAAATCAGCATAAACCTGCAACGAGTAACCGAACAATGCCATTAGGTTTTCGAATCCAGTATAGAGCAGAGGTTGGTCAAACACGCGGTCGATGAAGTTGACAGCGATAAAGTCGCTCAACACGATTTTCTTCACCAAACCGTTCATAATCCAAAAGACGGCGATACCAAATTGCTTTCGGCTGAGGAAAAACTTTTTGTGGAGTTGAGGGATGAACTCATTGGCCCTCACGATAGGACCAGCCACAAGTTGTGGGAAGAAGCTGACATAGAAGCCAAAATCGAAGATGTTGCGGACGGGTTCTATGCGCTTGCGGTAGACATCCATGATATAGCTGATGGCTTGGAACGTATAGAACGAGATGCCCACGGGTAGCAAGATGGCATCGACACTAAAGCGGTTCGATTGGGTAATCTCATTGCCTATCCACGAGAACACGTCGAATACGCGAAACTCCAAACCTGTCAGGTTGTTGACCACATCGGTGATGAAGTAAGCATACTTGAAATAGAACAAAATTGACAGGTTGACAATAACGCTAAGAGCAAGTATCGTGTTGCGACTGCCTATCTTCTTGCGCGTATGCATCCATCTGGCCGCGAAGTAATTGTATAATGTGATGAAAACCAGTATTAAAGTAAAGAGTCCACTGGTTTTGTAGTAGAAGAAGAGACTGACGAAGAATAGGAAGATATTGCGCAACAAGCACTTGTTCTTCACCAAGCAGAACAAAGCGAACACAATAGCAAAGAATGCCCAGAAATAGAACTGGGTGAATAACAAGGGGTTAGCCTTATCGAATGAGAATAGGTGGGTGAGGAAATCCAGGGCTATTTGGGAAAGGTTCTCCATGTCATTGTCGCGGGTTGGATTTCACGTGGTAAATATAGCGCTCAATCAATGCATTGTAAAGCAAGTCGCCAAGTAGTTTATAGCCTTCAGCAGTAAAATGCACCTTGTCTTTTTGTGCTAGTCCAGCATTTTCCCAGTCTTGCATTGAGCGTAGTCCGCCCATGATGTCGAACTGGTCCCATACGGCAGCATTGTATTTTTTCCCCATTTCCAAGAAGGCCTCTTCAACGATGATGCCATTGGTGTTTACCTCATAATGGACTTTTTTCTTTTTGCCTTTCACACGCTTGTAGCTGTCATTGTTGGTCATGAAAAGCAAAGCGCAGTCGGGATTTACGCGCTGGATGATGCGGATGAGATCGTCGTAGTTGCGCTTGAACGCTTGCTTTTCGAAATTATCACTTGCTGCATCATTGATGCCAATGCCGAATATGATGAGGTCGGGGTGGATGAGTCGAAGGTCGCGCTCGAAATCGTCACAACGCAGGTACGACGGCACGCTGGCCCCGTTAACGCCAACGGCGTGGACACTGATGCCTGACATCCCGTTTTCCAAAAGCACGCCTTGCAGTGTAAATTCGCCAGGCATGTCCTCGAAGAAGATGCAAATAGAATCAGTGAATCGAGGCAAGTTAAAGGTGTAGGTCGACTGATTGTCGTCAAATAGGCCGTGTAGTGTAGTGCCGTCGCAACCCAACACAGGTTCTACGTTTTCGTACTCCGAGAAACCGATGAGGGTCACCTTGTTGAAATTGAAGGAGGGAGTCATAGGGTTATAACGGCGCGGACGGCTAATAATGCTGACGGATGCGACTGGGTCAGTGGTGGTAATGGCGGCGCCGGCCAATCCCATGCGTCTGTCGGTATCTTTGCGGACAGCATTTCGGGAATATCCCCATTCACCAGTATAACTGACCATGAAATGCGAGGGGTTGTTGGTACCTCCGGCCGAGAAAGGAAAAACGAAGTTTTGTCCGCCAATGAGGTCGGTGCTAATGTTGAGCAGGTTGTCGCGAAACTGCTGGGTGAATGTGCCTGCTTGCACATGCGAGCCGCCGATATGCATGATGTTAACATGGCCTTCGCCGAAAAACACGACAGAGTCCATCTTTTGGAAGAAACGCTCCATGGCCATACTGTCGCCAGGATAAACGAGGTGGTTGCGTTCAAAATGGGCAAAAGGAAGATCGTCAATGGGTTTCATCAGTGGCAGGTTTTGTGCCACAAGCCCTTGGCAAGCAATGAGCAGCCCTATGGTAATCAGTAGTCTTTTCATTTTGTTTTAGTTCCGTATGGGTTATAGGTAGGCAATTTGATGCGACCAGCCGTGCGGATAGAGTCTTCATGCTGGTCGAGATTGATGAACTCAATGACTTTATCGCTCGGCACGTGTTGGCGCAACTTGTAGAAGTCATAATAAGTGGTGAACGATTTGGCCAAATCCGCTCCTATTTCTTGTGCGCCTTTGAAGGTGAAGTGGATGTAATCGGAACCGGCTAAGGCAGGTTTGTGTTTAACCCATTGGACCATCGAACCTTCGCCGCCCATTACGTGGAACATGTCCCAATAGGCCACATTGTTGCGTAAGGCCATGTCGCGAATCGAGTCGTTCAGTTCAGGTAGGCCCCGCCAGGTGCCCATCTTTCCGTTGTAGCTGCGTCCCATGTCAGAAGGTCCGATGAAAAGCAGCGTGGCTTTGGGCGCGACACGTTTCATGTAGTTGATTTGCTTCTCCAATTCGGCCATATAAGAAGAGATGTTCTTAGACGAGGTGATGCTTGGCATGCGGTTGCCACCAAACTGCATGATGATAAGGCGCGTGTCCAGTAGGTCAAACGACTGGCGCATGGTGGCCTCGTTGATGCGAGTGAAAATGGTGCCTGAGCAACCCCGTAAGGCCACGTTGTCGACAGCTAAGCCGGGGCCACCATCCAATAGGATAGCATAGATTTCGGCATTGCCCTTGAAACTGATGGTTCCTTTTTGAATATTGGTAGGCAAGTCCCATCTGACAAGGGAGACCCCTTCGTTGGCATCAAGCACTTTGGGTTCGGTTGTGAGGTTGTCGCATTTTAGCGAAACGGTGAAACCTTGGCTGTTTTTTCCCAGAAGCACAGAGACGGTCGATATCTCTTTCGCTTTGTCAAAGGCTTGCGAGTGTTTGGTGCAGTTGAATGTCACAGAACCGCTGCCTATCACTTGGCTGAACTGTGTCATCACACCATATCGGTTGTGCGAGGCGCGTTGGTTAGAAGCATCGCCGTAAACGGCATAACGACTGAGTCCCGAGGCGTGTTGCGACACCGAAATGGTCGCTACAGGTTGCACAGCAGGAATCATGTTGGGTCCCGAACCATTGAAAATCTCTTGTAAGTGCTGACGCAGCACCGATGTAATGCGGTCCATCTCAATCTGTGAGTCGCCATAGTGCATGATGCGGTAAGTCTTGCCGGTGGTTTTGGCCTGCTCAAGCTGTTTGAATAGCGGGTCGAAATAGGTGTAGTCGTCGTTAGGCAGATAGATGCGGTTTGGGTTCTCCTTCAAGTAATCCCGGAAGAAACGCATGCTGTCCAAAAGGTTGTCGGAGACGGTCATCTCAAAACTCTTGTTCACCTTGTTCAAGACATCATCGACATTGACCTCTTCTTCAACAGGTGCCGAGTCTTCAGCGAAAGAAGGGAAACGCAGTGTCATGCCTCCGATGGCTAAACCATCTGAAGGGAAGAAATACCAGGTGACTCCCAAAAGAAGAATGACCGAAAAAATAAATATTAGAATACGAATAGGTTTCATTTCTTGATGATTAGAGTTTGTCCTTCACGGATCTTGTCGTTTTTCAGGTTGTTCCACCGCTTCAGGTCTTTGACACTGACATGGTACTTCGAGGCGATGCGGCTGAGCGTGTCGCCTTTTTTGACCTTGTATTTTTGGGTCCCCGAACTTTTTGATGAGTCTTTCTTGGGCGTCGATGGTTTTTGGGTTGGCGTTTCGACAGGTTCAATAGTTTTGGTTGAAGGTGTTTTGGCAGAAGCAACTGTTTGGGTTGTTGAGGATTTAGGCCTTTCGACAGGTTCCACGATGTGCGTGTTCTTGACGGTGGGACGCTCAATGCCTTCATAGGCATAAATGCAGGCAATAAAATCCCCAATGATTCGGGTGTTGGGCATTAACCGGCGTTCGTCGAAATCCCAAAGTTGGATGTCGTTGCCGTTGCGGTCGAGGGCGTGATGCAGGGCGTTGGGACTGTTGGTATAGGCCAAAATGGCGTACCACCAGTCGTTGTATTGCTTGTGGAGGTCATTGAGATAGTCAAGGGCGGCATTGGTCGATGTGCGGATGGCAAATCGCTCGTCGCGCCTATCGTCGACGGTGAGATAGTAATGCATGGCCACTAGTGACGGCAAGGCCCACACGCCACAGCGGTCGCCGTTAGCATAGTCGGTGCGCATGCCGCTTAATGCGAGAGGCAGGTATTTTATCTCCTGTGGCATTCCGCGCTGGACCAGCGCCGAGTCAAGGAAAGACTCGCTGAGTACGAATGCATCGGGGAGAGGTTTGCTGGAATAGGTTTGAACGGTCTTTGCTAGTTGCTCATGATAGGGCAAGGGAATGGAGTTCTCGAGTTTTTTCAGACGGTTTGCAATCTTGTCGTTGTCTGAAGAAACACAACAATTGTTGACTGCAAGGCAGAAAACGAACAACCATAATAGTTTTAATAACTTGACTTTCATTATATTAAATATTCGTTGCCGCAAATTTGACCTTTATTAAGGCTTTGTGGAAAAGAAGTTGCAAAAATACGTAATTCTTTTGGATTGAAACATGCTTTTTTTACTACTTTTGCACCCTCGTTTTAGGGTATGCTTTTGAACCCTTATCCGACGAAGTTCAGAAACTATGGTACAGACTGACAGGACAAAAGAATTGGAGACGCGTAATATCGGCCAGTTGTTGTGGATGTATGCACTGCCGAGCATCGTCAGTCATATCATCGCCTCAATTTACAATATTGTCGACCGTGTGTTTTTGGGGCAATATGTAGGGGCCTTGGCCATTGCAGGCTTGGCCATCACCATGCCCATCATGAACATTATCCATGCCTTTGGTTCGTTGGTGGGTGCAGGTTCGGCGGCCCGAATGTCCATCATCCTCGGGAAAAAAGACTATAAATGGGCTGAGGACATCTTGGGTAATAGTTTGCTGCTGACTTTTTTCTTCGGTTTCCTCTTCGTGACGGGTGGTTATCTCTTTATGGACCACATCTTGACGGCATTCGGTGCGTCGACTGACACCATCGCCTATGCCCGCGAGTATATGGACATCGTGTTGCCGGGTATGTTTATGACTACGCTATCGTTTAACCTTACTGGATTAATGCGTGCCACAGGTTATCCCAAGAAGTCGATGTGGATCATGGCTGGCGGTGCTATTCTTAACATTTTCTTGGATGCCTTCTTCATCCCAGAGCACATTCGTTTCAATGTTTTTCAATGGACGGTAAATATTCCCTGTTTGGGTTTGGGCATCAAGGGTGCAGCTTGGGCCACCACGATTTCCATGTCATGCACGGGCATTCTATCCGTTTGGCATTTCTTGCAAAAAAGCTCGTTCATCCGCTTCCGCCGCCATGCTTGGAAGCCAAAACTATACATCTTCCGCAATATTTTGTTGATAGGCATGAGCCCTTTCTCGATGAACTTGGCAGCATCGGCAGTGGTGGCGTTGCTCAACAACCAGCTCATCCGTTACGGAGGCGATTTGGCGGTAGGTGCCTATGGTTTGGTCAACACTTTCTGTAGTCTCAGCGTGATGTTGATGTTGGGTTTGTGCCAAGGCATGCAACCTATTGCCGGTTATAACTATGGCGCCGGGCATCCTTTGCGGTTGAAGGAGGTTTATACACTTACCATGAAACTCAATGTGTTGATAGGCACAGTTGGGGCGCTGTTGGCTTTGGTCTTTCCCCACGCCTTGCTTCGTCTCTTCACTAAAGAGGAGGAACTCATCCAAATCGGCATTCCGGCCATGCGTTTCATCATGGTGATGTTCCCTCTTGTGGGTTTTACCATTACCAACTCCAACTTCTTCCAAAGCATCGACAAACCCTGGATAGCCATCGTTACCAGTCTCTCGCGACAAGTGCTCTTTCTTGCTCCGATGATTTATCTCATTCCGCCGCTTTTTGTCAAAGCAGAAAGTGCAGGTCTTACGGGTGTGTGGGCATCGATGACCATCTCCGATTTTTTGGGTGCGGTTTTGGCCTTCGTCTTGATGCTCAGCCAAAGAAAAGTGTTTGCTCCTTCTGAAAAAGACTACAAACCAATAAACTCAACCCTATGATAGATCTCTCCAACGCAAAAACAAAGCTTGATGGCACCCACATTGTGGATTCTTGTTTCGTCAAGAGTAAAGGAGCCATGAGGGAGTATTTGAAGAAAGTTCGCGAATCAGTCACGCCAGAAATGGCTGTCTGTCAGCGCGATATCGAATCACAAGTGCACGAATGGCGAGCCCATAACTTCTTTTATAAGCTTCACGTCTTTCGCAGTCGCACTCACGATGTTGACCTCGAATTGAAGCAAACTTGGCCTCGTGAACTGTTTTGCCGAGTAGTAAGTTTCTTCTATTTTTGGGATCGGTCAGAATAAAAAGCGGCGTTTTTTGTTGTTTTTTACAAAAAAGGCATTACTTTTGCGGAGTAAAATGTTTGTATTGTAATAAACCAACATAGTATTAACCTAAAATCTATCAAAATGAAAAAAGCAAACTTCCTCGCCACAATGGCTTTGTCCGTTGTGTTTGTTTTTGGCGCTGTTACCGCCAACGCCCAGATTAGAGGTCTTGGACAACAGTTGAAATCAGCCGCTACCGAAGGCATTAGCAACATGGCCTCCAAGATTTCTTCCGACAAGGTGACTTTCGAGCAATTTCCCACCACGCTTGAAGAGTTCAAGGCCTTCCAAGCCGAATATGGTACCACCCCAGAAGGTACGGTTGCGGTACAGCTTGTAGCTATGGAAATGTATCGTCACGACAAGAACGTCGGCCAACAATGTCTGGCCCTCTGCAACACAGATGTCAACCTTTCGTCGGTCACCCGCCGATTGAACGAACTTTATCGTGAAAACGACAGTTACGCCCGTCCTTACTTGGTTTCGGCCATGCTGTATGGCGCCAAGCCGTCGAACGGTTACAACCCTGACAAACCCTACACCATTCGTCTGCGCAAAGACCCCACCAAGGATGACGAGCGCTCTCAGATGCTGAAAGGTGTGGTGGTTCATCTCCAGCTCTATAGTGATGGTTATGACACCCCATGGCGCAATGTCGATGTGGTGAAGCAGAAAGGCGATGACTACTACCGTGTATCCAATTGCCCTGCCATCCTCACCCAATGCAAGGAGATAGACTTCGACGCTTCCGACGATTGGCACGGATTGAAATAATCTAATTGTTTGAATTGGTAGAGACGTGGCGTGCCGCGTCTCTACATTTTTTTATTACATTATTTACAATATGAAACGATTCCATTTTTTGACAACCCTTTTGGTCCTTTTTCCCGCCTTCCTCTTTGCCGGCGAAGGCATGTGGATTCCTATGCTGCTGCAATACAATGAGAAAGAGATGCAGGAGATGGGCATGAAAATCACCGCTGAAGACATCTATTCCATCAACCATAGTAGTCTTAAAGATGCCATCGTGCTCTTCGGTGGCGGTTGCACAGGAGAGATTGTCAGCGACCAAGGCTTGCTGCTAACCAACCACCACTGCGGTTACGACTATATTCAAAAACATAGCTCTGTCGAGCACGACTATCTCACCAACGGTTTCTGGGCGATGAATAGGGGAGAGGAGTTGCCTTGCCCTGGACTCAGTGTCATCTTTCTTCGTGAGATGCGTGATGTGACCGACAAGGTGCTGTTTAATGTGACGCCCGATATGACTGAAGACGAACGTCAGGCTAAAGTCGATGAAAATATGAAGCGACTTATTGACCAAGTCGAGAAGGAAACTCCTTATAAGGTCAGCATCAAGCCTTTCTTCTTGGGTAATGAATACTATATGCTCCTCAACGAGGTCTACACCGATGTTCGTCTTGTGGGTTGCCCACCGAGCAATATCGGCAAGTTCGGTGGCGACACCGACAACTGGGTCTGGCCTCGTCATACGGGTGACTTCAGCATCTTTCGCGTCTATGCAGACAAGGACGGTCATCCCGCCGTATATGACAAGGACAATGTGCCCTACAAACCCGCCAAGCATCTTGATATCTCCTTGAAAGGCGCCGATGAAGGCGATTTCGCCTTTGTGTTTGGCTATCCTGCCCGTACCAACGAATACCTGCCTGCTGTGGCTGTCGACCAAGAAGCCAATCTTATAGATCCTATCACAGTAGATTTGCGTGGAAAGGTGCTTGACATCTATAACCAGTATCAAGAGCAAGATCCCAAGGTGCGCATCCAATATGCCTCCAAGCATGCAAGCATTGGCAATGGTTGGAAAAAATGGATGGGTGTGACCGAGGGCATCAACCACTTCCACGGCGTGGAGAAGAAACAAGCCTTTGAGAAAGACTTTCAGGAATGGGCCTTGGGCGCACGCAACCGCTATATGTACATTGACCTGTTGAAGGACTTCAGTAAGAACTATAAAGAACTTGAGCCTTACGAATTGGCATATACCTATTTGACAGAGGCTGGACTACGCATCGAACTGGTCAGTTTTGCAGGTCGTTTTGCCCGACTCTCGGAGGTGGACAAGGACACTCCGCAGGACAAAATAGACCAAATGGTGGCCAACCTAAAGACTGGTATTCCGAGTTTCTATAAGGACTATTATGAACCCATCGACCGCGATGTGGCAAAGATGTTGCTTAAAGAATACTTAAAAGCACAGCCTGCTGATTTTCGCCCCGCTTTCCTCAATGACATAAAAGATGTAGATGAATATGTGGACAAGCTTTTTGATAAGACGATATTTACCGATGAAGCCAAGGTGACGGCCCTACTTGATGGTTTCAAGGTTAAGAATGCCAAAAAACTGGCCAATGACCCAGCCATGAAGGTCTACCAGAGTCTTATCGAATTCTATCGTGATGAGGTATATGACAATATCTCTAGCATTACTAATGACAATGACCGCTTGCGTCGCATTTACATGAAAGGCCAGATGGAGATGCAGACTGAGAAGCGTCTCTTCCCTGATGCCAATTTTACGCTCCGTGTCACCTATGGCAAGGTCGAAGGCTTCAAGCCGCAAGACGGCAAAACTTACCGCCACTTTACCACGCTTGAAGGCATCATGCAGAAGGAGAACCCCGACATCTACGACTATGTGGTGGAACCGCGTCTGAAGGAATTGTATAATAATAAAGATTATGGTCGCTATGCCGACAAGGATGGCACCATGCATGTGGCTTTCACTGCTAGTGTGCACACCACTGGAGGCAACTCGGGCAGTCCGATTTTGAACGCAGAAGGTCAACTCCTAGGTCTCAACTTCGACCGTTGCTGGGAGGGAACAATGAGCGATTTGATCTATGACCCCGACATTTGTCGCAATATCAGCGTCGACATCCGTTATGTGCTCTTCATCATTGACAAGTTTGCCGGTGCTGGGCATCTGATTGACGAGATGACGATTGTAGAATGAATGAAAAAAGGCGGTTTAAACCGCCTTTTTTCATTTGTCTTTTACTACGACACGCTTTGTTGCAATTCCTTTATTCGTTTGGATTCTGACAATATATACTCCTGAACCATGCGGACCGAAATCGTATTCAAAACGGTTGCCGTGGGTTATGACTTTGTATAGTTTTTCACCCAATATGTTGTAGATGCTGATGGCTTCGATGTTCTCGGTCTCAATGTACAGTGTTCCAAGGGTTGGATTGGGATAAACAGAAACCATTTGTTCATCAAGTTCTGGTACTTTGTTGCAATCGTCAATGATTGTGGTGAAATAGTCGTGCCATTCTGAGTTTTCGTATGCTGGAATGCAACCGCAAGGTACAGTGAGTGTGGTGCAATTGACACCCTCAAACACCTCCTCAAACGAAAATGTTGGTGGTTCTGTAGCCAAGGAAACGACTTCAGTCAACCCATTGCACTTGATGAAGGCTGCTCCACCAATGGTGTCCAATGCGTTCCCTAACGTTAATGATGTAAACCCG
>JAEEGJ010011237.1_pt1 | contig 22818 bp, 22 predicted proteins | sample 8958761 | NCBI WGS metagenome assembly JAEEGJ01 (sample SAMN16246546, study PRJNA631951) | gut metagenome | biome: gut microbiome; feature: rumen; material: RS-attached | host: Bos | place: Iran: Karaj | collected 2018-10 | reverse complement strand
GCTTGCGTAAAGGTTAGCCTGAGAGCTGCCCACCATGCGAACGGTCGAAGTGGAGCAGTTCTGTTCGTGGTCCGCATGGACAATCAAAAGCGTGTTGAGCGCCTTTTCCATGATCGGATCTGGGTGGTACGGGCGAGCCTTACTGCTGAACATCATGTTGAGGAAGTTGCTGCAGTAGCTGCGTTCCGCTTCCGGATAGACAAACGGTTCACCGATACTTGCCTTGTAAGCAAATGCGGCAATCGTGCGAATCTTCGAAATGAGGCCAGCGGTCGTGAGTTCGAATGCACTTGCGATGTTTTCATCGTCATAGAAACGCGGCGTGAAAAGACCGACAGCGTTCACCACGGACGAGAGAATACCCATCGGGTGGGCTCCCGGCGGCATTTCGCGGAAGAAGTGCAAGAGGTTCTCGTGCAACAAGGCGTTTTCGGTCAAGAGCGTGCGGAAATGGCTCAACTGTTCCTGATTCGGGAGTTCACCGTAAATCAGGAGCCATGCGGTTTCCGGGAAGGTCGCCTTTTCGGCCAAATCTTCAATGGAGTATCCTCGGTAGCGCAGCACACCATGTTCGCCATCGACGAACGTGATCGAGCTTTTGGTGCTACCGGTGTTCAAGTAACCGTAATCCAGCGTGACAAGGCCAGAACTCTTGCGCAGCGCGCTGATATCGAGACCGTGCTCGCCTTCAGTGCCATCAACGACGGGGAGTTCAAAGCTTTTTCCGTTGTAGTTTAAGGTCGCGTTATTGGACATGGAATCTCCAAGGGGGTATGAGGTATGGGGTTGTGAGGTCGCTCGCAATGCTCGCTTTGAGGCGCAACTCCGTTGCTTTGAGTTTTATAATCGCACCCTATGGGTGCCTTACTTTAGCCCAAAGTGCCGAAGGCACGACCTCATAGCTCATTGCCCATGCCTACTTCATCTTCATGATGCAATTATAGATATTTTCAAAGAGCTTGCCGAGCTTTTCGGTCGGAACGGCACTGAAAGCAATGCGGATAAGGCCAGAGAGCATGATCGTGCCCGTGCTGTAATCCTTGATGAGCTTCTGGCGGAGTTCTTCGGCGTCAACGCCCTTCGGCTTGATGCACATAAAGTAACCGCTATTGCACGGCATCGGGTCAAAGGCTTCCTTGTATTCCGGATGTGCAGCCAAGACTTCCTTGATGATGTCGTAACGCTTCTTCAAGGTGGCGTACTTTTCGGCCTTCTGCTGAGCGTATTCGGCACTCTGGTAAGCGGCGAGCAAAATCTTCTGGCTAATGGACGGGCCGTTAGAGATGTTTCCACGGACCGTACCGGCGGCCTTGTCTTCGAGAGCCTTGAGCTGGGCTTCGGTAGCACCCTTGAAACCAAAGCTCATAAAGCCAACGCGGAAGCCCCAAACGTAGTCTTCCTTGGTCGGGCCATCGAGCTTCACAGCAAGGAGGTTTTCGTGTGCATCCACGAGTTTCACAAAGAGGGATTCCTTCGTCACGCCTTCTTCATAGACGAGTCCAAAGTAAGCATCGTCGAGGAGAGCCACGACCTTGTTACCTGCTGCAGCGCATTCCGTGAGAATCTTTGCGATTTCGACAGCTTCCACTTCTGTTGCGGTGTAGCCTGTCGGGTTGTTCGGGAAGTTGAGGAGAACGACTTTCTTGTTGCTCTTGCTTTCGGCGAGGGCGGCCTTCAAGGCCTCCGTATCAAAACCACCATTCTTGAAGGTGTTGAACGTCTTGATCTTTGCACCACGAGCGTTTTCGAACACGAGTTCGTAGTTGTCCCAGTAGAGGTCCGGGATAATCACTTCGTCGCCGGCATCGAGGAAAAGGTAGCCAGCGCAGCTGATGGCGTGCGTCAAAGCGCAGGTCACCACCGGGTTGCTGAAGTTCTTGGAGGCAAGCGTCGGGTTCTTCTTGATAACCTGAGCCTTCCATTCCTTGCGAAGGTCCGGATTACCGAAACTCGGCGCATAGAGGAAGGACTGTTTCGGGAGGTTCAGGGACTTGAGAACGCAATCCAGAACGAGCGGAGAGCCGTCATCTTCGAGAGCTGTACCGATTGTCGCATTGATGTCGGAGCCCTTGGCTTCGGCACCCTGGCCGAGAATACCCTTACGCGGGAAGAAAATGGCCTTGCCCTGTTCAGAGAGCATGTCAAGAACGCAGCAACCGTTTGCGGAAAGTTCAGCGTTCAAAGATTGAGCGAGAGGATTGTAGTTCATTCTCAATGTCCTGTTTAAAAATTCCGCGGGGCAATTTAGAAAAATTAGAGTCCATCCGCAAGATTAAAAGGACATCTATTTTCGCCACACCCCACTAAAAACAGCTAAAAAAAGCAAGTATTACAAAAAACGAAAATTTCAGCGACCGTCACCAGCCGCTGAAACTTTTCCTCCTCACAGTATTAAACGCTGTCTAAGGTTTTACCACCTCCAAAGTGGGAAGAGTCGAGCCTACATTCCATATATCAAGTCGATATTTTCCCTCAGGCAAACCAAACAATACCACATACCCATTTTTATAATCTTCTTCGGTTACCTTTTGACAAGGGTAATAATGCGAAGGAATTCCTCCTTCTTTTTCATCATAATCCATCGTAGAGGACAAAGCATGTTCATCTTGCAGCCACAAACAAATACCATTCCCCTCACCTCCAATATTTTCCCTTATTGATTTATTCCAGCGCTCATCGTATGGGATTTCACTTTCCGGAGTTGTTTCATCAATTACCGCAAAAAGCGAATCTAAATAAAACTTGGCAGTATATACAGGTTCAAGGACAATTTGTTTTAATTCGGCATACAGTTTTCCATCAATTCCGACAACATGGGCGCTAGCAAAGCTTAAAAAGACATTGGCACCATAGTTCGAATCTGCAGAAAGCGCCCGCAATTGGATAGACTGAAATTCAGGAACATAACTATACTTCGGATTATTTTTTGCCAAGTTTTCCAAATACGTAAGAAAGTTTACGCTGTCCATGTAGAAATAGCCTTCCTTGTCAGTAACATGCTGACAACTTTTATCATCAAAGGAACAATCTTTTTCATAAACAGTCGCTCCCACTACCGGTTTTCCATCTACATCAACCACTTGAGCTCTCGCATTTATATACAGATAAATATCCTTATGGGAACCACACTTACTTCGAGCAAAAAGAAAGATATCGCTCGTATCAGCAGCACTATCCTCTTCGGCAGCACTCTTGGCGAGCGTTCCACAGCCCAAACCACCTTCGTTGACATACTTGCGAACTAACGATGTATCCAATTCGGCAAGAGGACCCAATTGTTCAACAGGCTTTCCCGTATTCGTTTCGCTAAACGAAGATGCCACATTGTCATCACTGCTGCAAGCCGCAAGCAATCCAAGCCCAAGCATTGCAAACGCAACACCCAATTTTGAAATTTTATTAGTAATCATAACCATTCCTCCTCGTTTTATTTTTTCAAGTTTGTAAACAAGTGAATATTCAACTGATGGACTCCAGTCGCCTCTTTCTTGTCTTGTGTAATAATCTTACGCACCTTGGCTTTCAAGTTCTGAATTTCCAAGGCTATCTCTTTATAGGCGTCGTCTGAAACGCTGAACGTGAACGTACCCATGTCCGACGGGTTATCGTCATTCGCAAGCAACGCCTGCTTCGAAAGTTCAAAGCACTGCAACTGGTACTGACGAACAAGATCGTTATTGCTGTAGGCTCCGCTACTCACTGACTCGCGGCAGCTTTTCCAGAAGCCGTCTTCGTTCTTGCGCACAAAGCCAATGCGTTCAAGCAATTCCAACGAACGCTTCAATGTTCCCACAGACACCTTCGGGAACATGCGCTTTTGAATCGGTTCAAGGTCATCCGAAATATCCATCACGTCCAATGCCGTAAACAACACGCTATTATACCAGTGGTTGTAATACTCGTATGCATCCTCATTCAAGATGTGGTGCGGATCCGGGTGCTGCTTGATGAGTTCATCAAAAAATGCATTGCGTTCCGTTGTCGTTTTCGCCTGGTCAAAGTTCACCATCGTTTCAAAGTACTTGGCCTCTTTCTTGTTGAGTCCAAGGACTTCCACGAACTTAGGAATCATGCGTCCAGTGAGCTTTTTCCCTTTAACGATATCGTTATAGTAACTGCGGGTCTTGGGGAGTCCGAGCAACGCACACACTCCAGCCCTAGTAAATTCAGGGTCCGTCTGCACGCGAGCCGCCTGATACTCATCCAGGTACTTGCGGAAGTGTGTAAACTGAAATATGTCGATTGTTTTTTCCATGTTCTAAATGTACTCATTTTTTGACTCAAAGTCAAGAGGTAAACACAAATTTTTGAGATTTTTTTTGAGTACAGCAATAAGAAAAATAAAAAAGGTTTCAGGAAGACATCCTAAAACCTTATCCCTAAAACCTAAACACCTATTCAATCAAACTTCGAACTTATTTTTCATGATTTGCTCAACAGCTTCGCGATTCTTGAGGAACGCGTCCACCACCTCCGGGTCAAAATGCGTTCCGCTCTCTTCACTGATAATTCTAAGAGCATCATCCACCGAGAAAGCCTTCTTGTACGGGCGTTCCGAAACAAGCGCATCGAACACATCCGCGACCGCCATGATTCGAGCCGAAAGCGGAATATCCCGACCTTTCGAGTGCTCTGGGTAGCCACGCGAACCATCCCACCATTCATGGTGACTGTAGGCAATTTCCTTCGCCATCTTGAGGTAAGTCGTTTCGCCCAAGTTTTTGGACGCCCGCAAAAGCATTTCCCGCCCATAAACCGTGTGCAACTTCATCCTCTCAAATTCTTCGTCCGTCAGCTTGCCCGGCTTGTTCAAAATCACATCCGAAACACTGATTTTCCCGATATCGTGGAGAGGTGCTGCCACTGCAATCGTCGCCACAAACGCATCGTCAATTTCGTCCTTATCCTTGCCATCCTTTTGCAGTTGCATTGCTATAAGTTCCGCATACGCCGCCGTACGCTTGACATGCCCGCCCGTCGTTTCGTCACGACCTTCGACCATGTCGCCAAGCACCGTAATGATATTCATCTGGAGCATGGCAATAGACGAAGCCTGTTCCTCGGACTTGTTGATGTACAAATCAATTTCCTTGGTCGCCTTGATAATCGCCGCATGCAAATTCTCGATTTCGTTCCCGGTAACAACTTCAAGGCCTTCGATACGCTTGATGGACTTGCGCCTCCCCTTGCTGCTATCGTAGGCAAAATGGTCCATCTCCTCCGTCATTTCATGAATCGGATAAACCACCCTGCGGTTCGCAATCAAAATCGCCGTAAACACAATCGCGAGCAAAAGCCCAAACAACGTCGAGAAAATCTTCGTGCAAAAAAGCATCACGCTTATTCGAATCGCGGCAAGGCTAAATTTCGAGCAGACCGGATTGGGTGCCTCCGTGCAGACAATCGAAACATCCCACTGGCCCGTTTCGTGCATGCCCGGCGTAATCGTCAAAATACGCGGATGCTTGCCCTCAAGATTATGAATATACTCATGAAGCGTCGCCGAATCTGCACTCTGGATAGCATCGGAAACAAGCCTGTTCACCGATTCCGCCAAAAGCGTCGTCTCGCGAATTTCCGCCTCGGAATACGTCTTGTACGCAACCGCCGTCGCCACGACCGCAAGAGCAAAGCTCGATACAAACAAAAGCGTTGTCACCTGGGCCTTGAGCGTGTGAATTTCATTCTTGGACTGGTAGCGGTCCTCGTGCATGCGGCCCGAAATAGAATCAAAAGCCTTGAAAAACCAATGCGGAGTCAACCGCACCAAGGCAAACGCAATGAGAATCGTAATGGACTTGTCCGGAATTTCCGTGCAAAAATCCGCCAAAATTTGAGACAAGAGAACCGGGAGTCCGCTCTCATGCAGAGCCGTCGCAATCGGCGTTACCACGTTCTCCGCTATCTTAAAATCAAAAAGGAAATACGAAAGAATCGAACACGGAATGCTCAAAATCATCAACATGCCAAGGAGTTTCGGCAAGCGATAGATTTTATCAAAATCCCCTCTCCTAGCAGCAATCCCCGCGCACACGCCAATCATCACATTTATCGTTCCGTAATAGAACGTCGAAGAATCGGCAAAACCTCCGATGAAGTTCGTAAGAAACCCGACAATCGCACCAGGGCTAAACCCACCAATCACCGCAACGACAATCGTGCCCACGCTATCCATGTACAGCGGCAATTCCAAATGAATCGCCAAATCGGCAAGCAATCGATTGATTACCAAGCCGACAACAATCAAAATAATGATTTGAACGAACTTATTAGCAGAAACAAAAGTCTTCACATTCTGTATATAAATAATTTTCTTGTGAATGGCACTGCTATGTTATTTTTTTCATACTTTTCTGATGATATAAGTACAGTAACCGACTTTAAAAATCGCGGTTCCGCCGCCAAACAGTCACCCCGACCTCTTTCACTGTCATCCCGGCCACTGTGCCGGGATCGGCATTTTTCTCACAATACTAGCCCCGGAATAAATCCGGGGTGACAATGTAAATGAAACTGTCATGCCGGACTCCGTTCCGGCATCAGATCCTTCAATTGAGGCAATTCGTATTACGTTTACTATAAAATCAACGGCCCTTGAACTGGTCGCCGAACTTTAATTCGGTTTCTTTGGCACCGTTGAGGTTTACAAGGCATTCCGGCTCAAAGACCATCTCGCGAGCAATACCTTCCTTGAGTTCTTGAACACGGTCGAGCATTTCCGCCGCCGACTGACTCGTCAAAAGCGCCTGCCGCACCGACATCGCGACACTCATTTCACTGTCATCCCGGCCCCCGTTCCGGGATCGGCTTTGCGCAATTTCTTCCTGCAGCACAAATCCCTTGCACAGTCTCGCGGCGAGCTGTTTCATGCGCCCCATCGCATTCATTTCCGTCGCCCCGTCCTCAATCTTAAACTTGTAATAGAGCGGGAACACATCAAGCGCTTCTTGCGCGGTAATCACATGCTTTTCGCGACCTTCCCACGCATCCGCAATTTGTCCAAAAATCCATGGGTTATGCATCGCCCCGCGCCCGATGCTCACGCCCGAAACACCGTAAGTATTGATGCGTTCGCGAGCACATTCGACGCTATTCACGTCGCCATTTCCAATCACAGGAATCTTTGCCGCAGCGGCAACTTTCCCGATCCAGTCCCAATTCGCGAGACCGTTATAGCCCTGCAATCGCGTGCGTCCGTGAACCGTCAACATTTCAACGCCCTCGCCTTCCGCAATCTTGAGCGTTTCCATCACGTTGATACTCTCGTCATCCCAGCCAATACGGCACTTAAGCGTAAGCGGAATCTCCGGCGTTTTTGCATCGAGCGTCTTCTTCACCTCATGCAGAATCTCTTGCAATCGCGGCAAGTCCCTCAAAAGTCCGGAACCGCTCCCCTTACCCGCCACCTTCGGCGCAGGGCACCCCGCATTCACTTCGATAAATTCCGGGTGAAATGTTTCCGCAATTTTACCTGCGGCATACGCCATGCGGTCCGGGAACCGTCCAAAAATCTGGATGCCAAACGGGCGCTCTTCTGGGAAGAACTTGAGCTGCTTGTGCCCATCCGGGTTGAACACGGCATCGCCGTCTGTCGGCACAAACTCAGAAACCAAAAGCCCCATGCGGTCGCCCGAAAGCACGCGGCACAACCGCCTGAACGGAGCATCGGTCACTCCGTCCATCGGACTCAGAATCGTATTGGGGAAAATCTCCTTGTTCCGGAGATTAAAACGGACCTTTTTAGGCAAATTATCAATCTTCAACATTTAAGTCACAACTATTCACAAATATTCCGCAATGTGAACCCGAAAAAGATATTTAATTTCATTCGGACCATCACTCTAAGTCCATGTTAAACTTATATTTAGTGCGTGGCTAATATAACTAAACAATCCCTTATTCAAGAAATCGCCAAATCCACCGGATTTGTGCGCAACGATATTAAAATCGTCGTCGAACAGTTCCTCGACCTCCTTGGCGAGAAGCTTATCGAAGGCAACACTATTGAAATCCGTGGTTTCGGCACGTTTGCTTGCAAACCCCGCAAGGCACGCCCGGCACGCAACCCCCGCACCGGCGAGACGGTCCTCATCGACGAGCGTCTGGTTCCGACATTCAAGTTCAGCAACGATATTAAGGACAAGATAAACTCTCTCGAAGGCATCCTCGGCGAAGTCTCCGCACAGCCTGAACTCGAAGCCGAAAACGAAATCGTCCACGTCAATAGCGACTACGACTCCATCTAACAGACTGTTGAACTCATTAACTCAGGCTCAAACAAGAGCCTGATGCAAAAAGCCGGCTTGTACGCCGGCATTTTTTTTGTTGTCCTCCAAAGCACTGCCCCGGAACACTTCGACGCAGCTCAGTGCATCACAGAAGAGTCCGCGGCGACAACGCGAAGGGTTACTTTAAAGCAAGCATCGCCGAAATCACCTCATCCGACACATTCTGCGAACGGAGGAAATCAGCACGCTTTGTATTCAGAGCATCATTTTTCTCACGTTCCTGCTGGACACCTTGTTCAATGCCTTGTTCAATGCCTTGTTCAATGCCCAATTTCTTGCCACGGCGGAGACCTTCGCGGCGTGCGGCACGTTCTGCGGCTCGGAGGCGGTCGCCCGCCGTCGTGATTCCCAAAGCCTGTCCAATACTCATTCGCATATGCAACTCCTCTACAACATCCTCATCGAGGTACTCTCCCAAATATAATTCTATTTTCTCTGCGAGGGTAGCCCTTGCGTGTTCCTCCAATTTCGAGAGAAGTTTCGCAAGGTTGCCCGCAATTTTTTTCAAGCCGTCTGCATCGAATGCGTGCTTCATCACGAGCACACCAATAGCAGCCTCGATATTCGGCTCCGCGAAGCACAATTTGTCAGAAATGTCCACGAGGTTCACGAAAACACATTCAAAGGGCAAACCCTTGCCAGCAAGTCGGCCTTTGAACTTTTCGCGGAACACCGCCAACGGGTCCCAATCTGTTTGCCCGTTATAAACAATCACGGCCTTGGTCCTGAGCCAGCGAAAACCATCTGCGTTCCGATTCACCATGACTTCGAACGTATATTCGTAAATCTGCGAAAGCACATCGTTTTCGCGGTAGGACTTGTGTTCCAACAGGATTCCTACAAAAATATCAGAACCGTCCTTGTAACAGGCTTTAAACGCGAGATCCGAATAGCCCCATTTTTTGACGTTGCTGAAGCAGCCGGGAATCAGCTCCAGACTCTGCATGTCAACGGAAGAAAGCATCCGGCGAAGTTCCGCATTTTTTCGTTCCGCAAAGCGCAACAAGATCCTCGTGTTTTCGGGAATTGCAAAAATGTAGCGGAAAAACGGGTCGTGCTTGCGGTTGTGCTTCTTTTGGGCCGCCTTTTTCGCAAAACGTTTCCGCAATTTGTGAGTAATTTTCTTTTTCTTCATTTCAAGCGTGTCAATCTCTTGGGGTACGCCCCCACAAAGCGAGCAAAGGACTACCCTCTACCTATTATATTAACACGCTTTTTCGACCATTTTGTCCAAGACTTTTTTGTAAAAAAAATTAAGGATGAAAAAGTGGGATACGTCATTCTGAGCATAGCGAAGAATCCAATCACTTTCAGCTCACGCATTACAAGATTTAACTGGATCCTTCCCCTACGGGTCAAGATGACGCGAAAATGCAATGTCATGCCGGACTTGTTCCGGCATCGGTTGTTTAAAGAAGAAAGCTGACCCCAGAATGAATCCGGGGTGACAGTTTGGCGGCAATGCCACATTTTTTTTACTAACCCCTACAACCTAAAACCTATAACCTAACGCGAAATGTTACGACAGCATTGCCACTTCTTCGTCGGTGAGGAATCGCCAGCCGCCCTCGCCGAGCGTGCGGTCAAGAAGGACAGGGCCAATGGCAACACGTTCAAGCGTCTCGACGTGATTGCCTACAGCGGCAAACATGCGGCGGACCTGATGGTACAAGCCTTCGCCAATAGAAATGATTACAGCATCGCCATCAACTTCGATTTCGCGAGCCTGCACCGGGCGGCGTTCATCCTTGAGCATCACGCCTGCCAAGAGTTCCGCTTTTTGCGCATCCGTAAACGGTCGGGCTAGCGTCACGCGGTACTTTTTCCAAAGACCCTTCTTCGGACTTTCGACTTTATGAATAAAGTCACCCTGATTCGAAAGTAGCAAGAGTCCCGACGAATCGGCGTCCAAACGGCCAACGGACTGGATTCCCATCGCGGTAAAGCGGTCCGGCAATAGTTCATAAACGGCCTTATGGTCGCGGGCATTGTGGCTGCATTCGACATCGGTCGGCTTGTAGAGCATTATGTACAACTTTTCGACAGTCGGAGCTTCTTCGCCGTTCACCATGATGGATTCCGGGCGTTCTTTGAATTCCATGAACGGGTCATCAAGCACCTTGCCATCCAACTCCACAAGACCCATGCGAACAAGTGCACGGGCCTCTTTGCGGCTTCCAAAGCCCATCGATGCAAGCAAGCGTTCCAAAGTCAAAGCGGGCATCAGTCCTCCAAAATAAAATCGACAATTTTTTTGCGGATAAATCCGATTTCTGGGAGTTCTTTTGTCTTAAGTACACGTGCCCGGCGACGCCAAAAAATAAACGCCAAAATTCCAGCCAGCACAAGCGTTTCCAAAACAAAGCAGAAAATACGGAGCAACGTAATACTCAAGCGAACATTCCCTGTAGCACGGAGTTCTTTTTCATGGAGCCAATCCATTCGCAAGTCCCAATCACCAACAAACGGGTATGCTTTCAAGATTCCGTTCAACGCAGCAATATAGCCCATGGAAACATAATCCGAGCGAATGCCCTCGACATAGCAATCGTTAAAACGGATTCGGAACAAAGAAAAAACAGCGGCGATAATTTTCAAAGCGTACTTAAACACCCTTGCATCCAAATCCGGAGTCAAGAGAATCGTCCAAAATTCGCGGTCGGAAAGTTTTGGTTTTGGCTTTTGGGCTTTCGTCTCTGACGCTTGATCCGAAGATTTTTCGGGCTCGTCTTTTTTTGTAGAAGAAACTTCAATTACAGACGAAGACTTTACTGGATCCTTCGCGTTGCTCAGGATGACATCAGGCGACTTTCGTTCTTCACCGCCCACTCCACTATCGTCTTTCACCTCAACCGCAGCAGAGGACACGCGCTTGGATTCTATCGGTCGGCGTTCGCCTCCCTCCAGAATGACATCACTTTTGCCGCTAACTCCACTTTCGTCTTTACTCTTTCGTCTATCGTCTAACTCCGTCCCACTGCCTACTTCCGACTTCCGACTTCCGACTTCATTACCCATTTTCTCCGTCTTCAGAGTTTCTGTAGGCCTTTTCGCAACAGCTGCCGTTTCCTCTTTTTCTTCCGCTTCTGGAGTCCTGTGGATCCTATCGTTCGCCTGCGGCTCGCTCCAGGATGACAACTCATGGGAACCATCCTCCGCCCTATCGTCTCTAGTCTCTAGCCTCTCTAGATCCTTCGACTTCACTTCGTTCCGCTCAGGATGACACTCGGTCTTTGTGTCCGCAGAGTCGTCTCCGCCTTCCCTCGCCTCACTCTCGTCACCGCCTACTTCATCCTTCCTACTTCCTACTTCCGACTTCCTACTTTCTTCCCCCCATTTCTTCTCATATTCATAAACTTTCTTTTTGAAGAAATAGAAAAACGCTCGCGCACCGCGTTCGCCCGCTTCAAATTCAATCCGAACAGAAAACGGGAAAAGCAGTAGCACAAGCGCTACAACGAGAATAGAACAAAGGAACCAGAAAAAGAAGCCCATTACTTTTCGGCTTCGTCAGCCTTCTTGCTGATAATATCAATCAGCTCGGCAAAGCTCTTGTCTTTGAGAATCTTGCTGAACTGTTCCTTATAGTTGCGAGCCGTCGAAAGGTCGTCAATGACCAAGTCCCAAGCTTTCCACTTGCCGTTCACGGTCGTCATCTTGTATTCGAGCACCGATTCCTTGCCCTGGTTCCACAAGTGAGCCACAACGCGAGCTTCGTCATCGCCTTTCATCTTGGCCGGTTCGTAAATCGTCGAATCGGCACGGTAAAGTTCAAGGCGGTTTGCACTGGAATTGCGAACCATGCGCTGGAATTCCGTCACGAACTTTTGCTGGGAGGCTTCGTCCTGGGCTTTCCAAACGCTAGATGCCAAAGACTTCTTAGCCAAGAGAGCAAAGTCAAAGGAATCGTTCAAAAGATTCTTGACGCGTTCCGTTTCTTTGGCGGTGCGTTTCGACTTCTTGATAATGTTCTGCAATTCAACGTCCTTGCTCTTCACGACAGATACGGGATCTTCGGCAGCAAAAGACAAGAGCGAAACACAGGCAACGGCAATAAGAATTTTCTTAAACATCATGATTCTCCTCATTTTTTATTAAAATACGAATTATATTCGCCAAGAGACAAACCCATCTTTGCAATTAGTCCGGCAAATTCGACATTATATCGGCAAACTGCGAAATAGTAATCTTTTTTCATGCTTACATTCTGCGTATAGGCCGAAACAAGTTCGCCCGTTTGGGATTTGTCGAGGTCGTATTTCATGGCGGCCCCTTTCAAAAGTGCTTCGGATGCACGTAGGCTTTCACGCAAAGCATCGAGCTTTTGTTTGGCGGCAACAACTTGATAGTACTGTTCAACCGCCTTGGCCACCAGGCCATCCGACGCATAATTTTCTTTCAGCTGGAGGCCACGGTATTCCGTTTTCGCCTGGCGGTAATCCTCCCAGTTCTTCCAGAAGTTCAAACGGTAGCGGAGACCGACACCGATAAGCCCCGAAATCTTGTTCACCGCATCTTGAGCGAAGGCACTCTTTTGCAGCACATTGCGATTCCCGGCCCAGCTCTTGACGTACTGGAATTCGCCCATGACAAAGAACTCCGGAGCAAGCTTAGCTTCTGCCAAGTCCATCTGGAGTTTCCGGGCCCGCATGCCAGCAGAAAGCTGCTTGAGTTCAGGATTGTACTTCACCGTCAAGTCGCGGACTTCATCTTCAGTCGGCATGTGTTCGGTTCGCATCGCAAGCACCGAATCCTCGGCAACAAAAGTATCGCCATCCGGCAAGCCTAGAGCAAATCGAATCGCAAGCATCACGCGTTTCATCCCGAGGTCCGCATCGATAACGCCTTCCTTGACCGTGTGCATTTTCGCCTTCAAGTTCAAGAGGTCGTTCTGCGAAACCGTCGGTTCGTCCTCGTCCAGAGCTTCTTCAAGCTGGTCGTACGCCTTATCGACTTGCTTTTGGGCATCGGCGGCAAGCCGCTTCATTTCGAGCGCGAGGAGATAGTTGTAATAATAGGACTGGAGCTCAACCTCTTTCTTGAGCGAGGCGTTTTCAATTTCGAAGCTTTTTTGCTGCAAGTCCGCTTCCAACGCCTTTTTGCCGGTCTGGTACTGCCCTAAGTTCAGCGGCTGGATAAACTTCGCCTCTACCGCCCAAAACGGCCCCATACGCGAAAAATCATACGTATCGACGGTATCGCCCCAGTCATCGACCGTTTCCTTCAAGCCAGGTGCAGGCCCCACCATCATGGACACGTTGAACGTAGGCAAAATAACTTCGGACTTGAGCGAACGAATCTTGTTAGACTTGCTCTCCGTTTCAAACCTTTTTTCGGCCATTTGCGGGTCGCTAGCAAGTCCTTGTTCTACAAATTGCAAACAATTATAACGGACTTCGCCCGCAAAGACAAGCCCCACCATCACCAAAATAAAAATAACATTCCTAATCACAGCAAGAATTTAGTAAAATGATGTTAGTCAGTAAACAGTGGTTAGTAAATAGTGGTTAGTAAATAGTGGTTAGTAAATAGAGTGTAATGAGAAATGTGTGATGTGGAACTATTCACTACACACTTCACACTCTCCATATTGCTGCGTAGCTGCACAAAACACTCTTACTCAAAACGAACAGTGTTTCACCAAATCTTTGTATTTTGCCACAACGCCTTCGTAATAAGAAGTAGGGAGCGGAGCACTTTTTTCAAGCAACCTATCCACTGCGGAATGACCCAAGTTGTATGCCACTAAAGCTTCTCGCAAATTTCCATACTTTCCGATCAAGCGTATCAAGTAAGCGGAACCCACAACTACGTTGACTTCTGGACGCATCAAGTCCTCTTCGTTCTCGACGATGAGACCAAAACGCCGCCCCATCTTGGTCGCCGTTTCTAACTTTATCTGCATCAAGCCCAAGGCGCCCGAAAAACGCCCCGATTGAAAACGTCCGCGGGCCATCGGATTGCCGCGGCTTTCTTGAGCTACAACAGCGAGGATAATCAAAGGGTCTAGCGAATACGATTGCGAAATCTGCCAAAGCTGTTCGGCCAGAATGCGAAAGCTCACTTCAGAAATTCGGTCGCCCAGCATGTACGTAAGCGCCTTTTCGATTTTCACATAATCCAGCGTCCACTTGCCCACGACTTCCAAATGTTCCAAATCGTTATGGAGAACGCGTTCGCGATAAGCGAGATTTTCAAGTTCAACCCTGTTGGAATACCATTCGCTTGCAAACGTAAACAAGACCGCGAAGATAATGATGAACAGGATGCTCACGCCCATCGAAGATAACCGAACGCTATTTTTCACGCCGATTTCTCTCCAGATTTTCTAGATACGTGACCCAGTCCTGAATCGCCCCGAAAGAACTCAACAGAGTCGTATCCTGCACGACACCGAGTTTGCGCATGGGTCCGATTGCAGATTCCAAGCGGTCGATTTCACGGATATAGCGTGCCTTTTGGCTTTCGAGAGCCGTTATTTGCGCTTGTTTGTCAGAGATTTCACGCCCCTGCCCGACGATTACGGTAAACAAAGTAATAGTCCAGCCAATTAAAAACAAGGCAAGAGAAATAGCAAATCCAAGAGACAAACTAATGGATTTTTTTTCGTAATGCAGGCCGACCAAATGCACTTGCTTCGAAAGTCCCGACTTGCGGTATTCTTCGCGGTTCTTGTAGATTTCAAAGATGTTCTTGTAACGTTCGAAATAAGCGTTCAGTTCTTCGTTATCGAACAGCAAAATGAGCGTTGCGTTCTGCTGTTTCACCAAATTGAGCATTTCCAAGAACAAGCCGCGATAAGCTTCCGTCGTAAACCGGGCATTCTGCAGGTTCACGAAGAAAAAGACTCCCGGTCCACGCACCAGCATTTCAAGCTTTTCACGAACCGCCGAAAGCTGGTATTCGCCAAGGATTCCGTACAAAGAAATTTCGACTTCTTCACCGCGGTCTTCAACCTGGATGTCAATCAAATCGGCTCGCATCCATTACCTCTTCGTCACCGACACCGAAATGCTAAAAGCCTTGCGGTCGAGGATGTTAAACGGAGCGTTCCAGAACGGGAACACGCGAATACCTTGGAACGCCTGCGGAGCCGCCGAAGAGGTCGCCCCATAAATAGCTCCTACAAAAATCGACGTAGGCCGATCAAACGCCATGCGGAAAACGCAACCCGATTTTTCATCGCGGATTTCAAGATTTTGTCCGTCGGGATACAATAACGGTTCGGCCATGTTCCACTTGACATTACAACCATCAATATGAACTTTATTTACATCGCCCTTCGACAAAAGCCCAAGTTCAAGAATCGTACCGAAGAACCCCTTGGTATTCACATAAGCCAAATTGTCGATAGCGTAGGAAACCGTAAACTTGGCCGCATCACCTTGGAAGGCAAACTTTTTCTTTATCCTAAACAAGGCCTTGCGTTCGTCATTTGCAAAACCCTGTTCTTCGTCCAATAAAATTTCCGTTCCCGTATTCGTTCTGAGAATGCGGTAATCGTAAGGGTCTGCAAGCAAATGCTTGCGGTCATAAAGCATCTGTTCCAACTTGACGGGAGTTAGATCCGCATTCGGCAACAGACAATCTAAAAACGCCACCGAAGGTTCGCCGTCATCACGCCACGTATTCACGAGGTTGATGTTCGCGCCTTTGTAATTCAATGCCCGTAGAGCACCGCCAAATCGAGTATCGAGTAAATACGAACAATCTGGATTTTCACAGAAGAGGACCTTCTTGCCCAACAGCAGAAAATCACACACATCTACGCGGAGTCCCGAGAAATCAGTGAGATTGTCCAAAATCTGTGCAGCCTCTATCAACAAACGATTTGCACGTTTGCGGACTCTCATGGAGCGCATGCCCTCGTTATTGAACAAATCTCTAAAATAGCGGGGGGCCATCGCCGGCAAAAGCGTTTTGCAAAATTCAAGCCACTTTTTGCCTGTCAACGTATTGCGGGCTCTCCTGTACAAATTCAGGAAAGTCTTGTGGTGCAAATTAATTTCAGGACGACGGATCAAAAGTTCGCGGCAAGTGTGTGCCGTCGAAGGGAGTCCCAATTTACACCCTGCAGAAACAAGGAAGCTTATTGAGCCGCAAGTTTCAAGCTGATTGACGGCAAAACTGACCGTCCTAGTCTGAACTTCGTTCATCTCGACAAAATCGACAAGACGCCCAAAGAAATCCACTATTTCCGTAGGTTCCGACGGGATGTCGAAAAACGCAATCGCAGACTTTCCGTCGCGGCAATACGATTCAGCGATGCTGCGCCACGAAAGGTCGTCTTCGGCAATCGCCTTAGACAAGACTTCGGAAACCGGAACAATGCGAATAAGCGCACCGCGGTCTTCAAGCGTAAACCAGCCCGAAACAGGAGTCGAGCGTCCAAGCGCATCCTGCACGGCAGATTCCGTCACTAACGCGTAATCAAAGCGAGAACGTTCCAGTACATCGGCCATGCCCGGTTCCCATACCAGCGACGAGTTGAAATATCCCTGCGGTTCCACGCCGAGCACCTTCTTCAAAAAGTCGCGGTGCAATTCAAGCTGCATAGTCTGCAAGTCTTCCGGGAACAGCGGTAGCATCGGGTCGTAATAGCCGCCGCCTAAAAATTCGATAATGCCGTTGTGAATCGCGTTCTGGATTTTGCCAAACGTCAAAGGCTTTGCGATATTGTAAAGCATCTCAATCATCGGGCCATCCAGATAGATAGAGCACTTTACTTGCTCCGAGGTCAAAAGGACGTTCAATCCCTCCAGCAAATTACGCGCTATCGCCTCCAGGTTTTCGTACGAGGTCGATGGCGACATCTGCAAGACAAAGGATATTCTCGGATTCATGGGACAAAGAATAGAAAAAAGTTAGTGGTTGGTGGGCGGTGAGAAGTGATTAGTGGTCAGTGGTTAGTGGTTGGTGGCTAGTGATTGGTGGTTAGTGGTTAGTGATTAGTGGTTAGTAAACAGTAGGAAGTTAGAAGTAGGAAGAAAGCGTGGGGCAAGCGTCGCGATTTCAGTCATCCTGGAGGCACGAAGTGCTGATAGGATCCAATGAAGGTATGAGGTATGGGCACGGTCGCCTTCGGCGCCCTCTGAGGTATGGGCTATTGGCAGTAAGCAGTAAGAAGTACGAAAAATGCGTCATCCTGAACGGCGGAAGCCGTGAAGGATCCAGTGAAGTCTTGCAATGCGTAGGGCAAGCGTCGCGGTCACAGTCATCCTGGAGGGAGCCTTATTCAAAAGCGAAGCCTCTAAAGCCTTTAGTCTCGGCCTCCGAGCCAGGGGACCGACAGGATCCATGCAGTTCTAATCGCAGATACAGAACATCTTGCATTCCTAAAACCTAATCCCTACGACCTACAACCTAACCCCTACCACCTATAACGCTCTTGAACATTTGTCTCGCATTTTCTAGATTTGGGTCGGGTAGCGGATGGCCGCCGGCTTCACGGCTGGAGGAAAGTCCGGGCACCGCAGGGCATGATGCTGGATAACGTCCAGGCGCGGAAACGCGACAGAAAGTGCAACAGAAAGCAAACCGCCCCGTTTGAACTTCGGTTCAGCGAGGTAAGGGTGAAACGGCGAGGTAAGAGCTCACCGCACGACTGGTGACAGGAGTGGCATGGTAAACCTCATCCGGTGCAAGACCAAGCAGGATTCCGTTCGCAAGAACCTGGTGCGGCCCGTGCCAGCTGGATATCCGGGTAGGTCGCTTGAGGCGGTCGGTAACGATTCGTCCAGAGAGATGGTCATCGCTCCGATGGTAACATTTGGAGTACAGAACCCGGCTTATAACTACCCGTTTATGAAGGCTTCCATTTAACATGGAAGCCTTCTCCTTATAAATTATCTCGAAGTCCTTCTTTCTATGACTTCGTCGTATTCACCTTCTTTCCACATTCGCTCATAATTCTCACAATCGCTTTCGTAATCACTAATCGCCGAATTAAGCGATCCCAAATTCACGTTCCGGAAACTAATAACAAAATATGAAACGCCGTTTTCGCAATAGGTTTCGATAAAGTTTCTCTTATGAGCTTGTTGTTTTATCGCATCTTCGAATTCCAAACACATGGCAGTTTTTTCATAAGGCGTTATATAATATTGGGCATCCTCGTAATACTGCGTCCCGTTGCCGTTCTCGTCAAACGTAAAATTTTCCACAAAGCCTTTGTATTTCGGGATATTCAACCGGATTTGTTTCCAGTACGAGCCGTCTTCTTTTCTACCATCCGTAACGACGCAATAGAAACCTTCATCCCCGTTCGGCGGGAAACTCCCCTTTGATATACTCGATGATTTCGTGCCAGAATCATTACTGTCGCCACTTGATGCGGAATCATCACAAGCGGTAACAGCAAACATTGTAAGCATTCCAAGTGCAAGCAAAAGCTTTTTCATTTTTTCTCCTTTCTTAGGGTTCTCTTATAAACTTACAAATTTTCCTCAAATTCAGCCAACAATTTGCGGCCTTCGTCCCACGCACCGAGATTAGAGAGTGCGTTAATGTGACCGCAACAGCCTACATCAACGAATATCGAGCCCCAAGATTCCGCAAACAGGCGTGCCCGTTCAAAAGTTACATACTCATCATTCCGACTAGCCACAACGCAAGTCGGGATTGGCAATTTTTCAAGAGGCATCGGAGCAAAATCATCGACAATGTCAATCGCATCGATATCTGCAGGCGCAACCAAAAAAGCGCCCTTGACGTTGGCAGGCAGACGTTTTTCAGAAGCCGCTTTCAGCAGCCAAAGAACAGTCGTCGCAACACCTAGACTATGAGAAACGAGAATCGTATCAGACTTGAGTGTGGTCACAGTCTTGTCGAGCGTATCGACCCACTCCGCTTTATGCGGATGCTCCCAACAACGTTGTTCAACCCGACTAGCATCAGGAAAACTTTGTTCCCAATATGTCTGCCAGTGTTCAGGACCAGAATTGCTATAACCAGGAACAATTAAATAATGCATTGGAGAACCCTTGAAAATTATAAACTAACAAATTTTTTCATGCCCGCAAAAGTGACTGCAAGACTTACGACAACAGACACGGTGAGTGTTACGAGCGGCACAAACAAACTCTGTAAAAAAACTTCGTGACCCAGCTGAACCAGCAACAAAAGCGGAACGATAAAGAACAACGTCATGTGGGTCGCTGCACGAACTGTTTTAACGCGAAGCGAAATCATCAACGAAAAGGCGGTCGTCAAAAGCACCGCCGAAAGAGCTCCCAGCAGCGAAGCCAGCGCAGCGACCGCCGTAATCTCGGAATGCGAAAACCAATAGCCCAACTGCGCCAAAAGCGCAAACGTCACAGGGAACGGGATAATCGCAAGGAGCTTGCCCCAAAAGAGCTTCGCTGGTGCAATCGGAGAAAGCTGCAAAAGTTCAAGCGAATTGCGCTCGCGCTCGCCCGCAAAAGAATCACCCGCCAAAGGGGCGCCCATCGGAGCCATCAAGCAACCGAGCAGAAGCATCATGTAACTTTCCATGCCCTGCATAATCTCGCCACCATAACGCGAAACAGCAATCGCCTGGCTCGCCGCAAGGATTACCGGCGGGATAATGAACGGAATCCAGAATTTCGGATCCCGGAAAATCAGGCGAAGTTCGTGTTTAAAAACGTGGAGCATGGGGTTAGTTACGGACCGCTATCAGGTTGATTATGCCAAAAATAGATATTACAAACCTTATTTTTGCAGAATCGAATCTCATACCCCTGCCAATCGTGCCAATCATTGGGGTCATCGGGCGCAGTTGGGCCCAACCGTTTCCATTTTTCCCAAATCCAGACAGAATCGCTTTCTTGCTTAAAGGCAAGACCCTTCTTTAAGACCTCATCTTTCGTCATCCCCAACCGAAAGCCATTGCTAAAAGAGAAGCGAACAAGACATGGTTTAATTCCACGTGTATTGCCCTTAAAAACACGCACGCCGTCCACATACTTCCAGCCGCCCATAGGTCCGGAACCATACTCAACAATCTCATTATTCTGTTGGCACTGGATATACTCGACCCCACCGCGCGTCAAATTGCAGTCTTTGCAAGGCACAGAGACCAACATCAAAGACTTGGCATCGACGCGACTCTCGTCAATATCACGCGCCCACAGCACGGACGAGGCGACAAGTAAAAGCATCAAAAAAGCGCGAATCATAATACTGCCCAAAGAATGTCTTGACTATAAAATACATTTATTCGCGTCCAAAACGGGCTATGACGCGCAAAAAAAACTTGTCAACCGAAGCCACCGCCGTAGCCAACAATAATCCGTTTTTCGCTTGCAGAATCGTTTAAAATAGCATATATTCATAACAAGATATTCCCAAGAGAACAAAATAAACAACGACATCATCATTACAATCATCATAGCGAGTTCCCTCATCATCCTTGGTTGCATATCCTTTTTTCTCAAGAAGATTTTCTCTCCCTGGCTCCAGTGCAAATTTTCCAACGCCAAAATAAGCATTTTCCAGCTTATCGGGATGCGGCTCCGTAGAGTTCCGCTGGAAACAATCGTCGAAGCGTACATCTACAGTTGCAAGGCTGGTATCCCTATTGACATAAAAACACTTGAAGCCCATTGCCTTGCCGGAGGCAATGTACTAAATGTTGTCCATGCACTCATCTATGCAAAAGACTCACTCATCAAGCTTGACTTCAAACAAGCCGCAACCATGGACCTTGCCGGTGGAAACGTGCTCGAAATTATAAAGGGATATCAGGACAAGAAACTCCGCGAACTTCTCGAAGATTTAAAAACATAGAGCTTTGGTTAGTCGATAGTCATTAGTTATTAGTCATTGGAATTGGTTCCAGTTTTCTGCGCCAAATCGCTTGCGAATCCGCATAAATAATTTGCACTTGAGGTACTAAGACCGCAGACGTAACACAAATTTTACATTCCAAGTCATTGACAATCACACCCTAAACGCCGATATTTTCCACATCAATCAATGGAGGCGAAATAATAGCGAAAGAACTAATATATCAAACTCAGTTGCTGCTCGATGCTCAGCAGAGGAAGCTCTCTGAAATCTTATAGGTGCTCTTTATAAGCCGAGAAAAAACTGAAAAAAAACAAAGGATAAGATATGATAACAATACAAGATAATGACAATCCTACAAAAGCGGACAATTTTATTATTCAAAATTTTAAATCATTTTTAGAAAGGAAAAAAGAACAAAGTTCTTTTTTTAATGAAAACGTTGAAATCATTCCCACGGACAATATTTGGCTAACAAAAGCCATTGAAACAAGCGCTGCAAATGATAAGGAATCAGCAGATGCAAATAATGTAATTCCCATATTAGTCAACCTTACATTTATAAAAAAATTCTACTTGTTAGTACATCGAGTTTATGCATTCTACTTAAATAATTTGCAAAAAGAACATGTAGTAGATTTTTATGATGACGCTGGACAGAAAATAATACACAATGAACTTGAAGAAATAAAAAAAATTCTTTCGTCCGAAGACTTTGATAGAAAAATCGAAGCAAGAATTGGTTACGAGCACGCAAATGAAGTAAATAACATTTTCAACTATTGTTTTCTTTTTGCGATTTTTCATGAAATTGCACACAAAGACCATCCGCAAATTTCAACACTTAAAGATGAAATAGAATGTGATGAAGCCGCACAACACGAAATTAACAATATTATTAGAAATACTTTTAATCCCGATGAAAAAAGAAACGCTGAATCGGGAGCAGCACTTGCCGTTGTCATTATCTGCTTATTATCCCTAGACTTCAATAGTAAATTGGATACAGCTATCCAAGAGGAAGATGGCATTCATCCAAGAACAACAAAAAGGGTAAAAAATTTTATAAACAAAAATGATAAGGATGGCTACATAATACGAGAAGGCGTATTTGTTCTTCCGTGGTTTTGCATCGTATTCCTCTTTAATGTTGATATAAAGAAAGTTGTGAAAGTGCAAAAGAATTATGATAGCTGCATTACCGAAATTTTAGATACTCTTGATTTTAACCAGTTGAAAATGATTTTCAAACACTGACTTTACCGCCCTGCTTCTCGCGGGGCTCTTTATAAGCCAAGGAAAAGCAAGAGCCATTGACTCATAGGGAGATTTCTTCAACGACAGCACAGGTCTGAGCGACCACTACGAAAACGAGGCCATCTCCGTCCGTTGCATCCATGACTAAATAATATAAACATTTTAACACACTTTATTCGCAACAAATCGATTAAGATTCCCGCCTTTTCCCCAAAGAGGATGACTCTACTGTGGCAACAAGTTGCCAAGTATCGTATAGTGGAAGCGACCGGATTGTCCTAAAGCAATATTGATTCTTGAGTCTTTCTGGAATTAAAGTATCTAGAAGTGCGATTTTGGTCATTTTGTGCTACTATTTTTGAATTTCTGCCGTTTTTGTAGCATAAAAACTCTTTTGTCTGCAAAAAATTTGAGCAAAAAACCTTTTCTCGTGCTACTAAATTCGCATTTTTGCAATTTCTGTAGAACACACACAGCCCGCAAATTTGAAATTGCAGCCATGTTA
>JAEEGJ010011236.1_pt1 | contig 22819 bp, 16 predicted proteins | sample 8958761 | NCBI WGS metagenome assembly JAEEGJ01 (sample SAMN16246546, study PRJNA631951) | gut metagenome | biome: gut microbiome; feature: rumen; material: RS-attached | host: Bos | place: Iran: Karaj | collected 2018-10 | reverse complement strand
TGATGTGGGCCGTGGTGTTGCTGTTGAATGACATCGACAACGACTTGGTAAAGTTCCATGACAGGGCAAACTGTCGATCCCACAAGAAGTTCTTGCTGACCGATACCGGAAGTTCGATGTCGATTCCGGTCTCGTTACGCGTCTGCTGCTCGTAGTAATAGCGCGAGATGTTGGTGCTGAATGCGATATTGGTGGGCAACCAGTGGAATTCCCAGTCGCGGAAGAACTTCATGTCCTTGTTCTTCTCGTTGATGAAATGCGAGAAGGGCTTGAAGGGTTTGGCATAGGGAGTCCAACTGTATTGCATACTACCGCGGTAGTCGTTGGTGTTCTCGTACACATTCTCGGGATCATTCAAGTGCTGCTTGTTGAACGAGTAGCTGAACGAGAAGTTGGCGGGATCCCAAGGCATGGGATTCTTCATCGTCTTGACATCAAACTTGAGGCCGGAGATGGAGAAACTCTTAGCCGTACGCTGAGTGACCGCAAACTCCATGATGCTGTCCTTCTGCTCCTTGGTCTCGCAGATGTCTACAGCCTCCTTGAGCCTTACGTCTTGGTCAAGAGGGTTGTACTTGGGCGTCGTGCGCTCATTGCTATAAGAATAGTAAATCGGCGCATGGAGTTTGGCCTTCTCGGGGATGAATCGTCCCAAATCAGACTGCACAGCGATATTGTACTGGTCATAATTGTCCAATCGACGGTTTGACAGGCTCTGGTCAACTGACCCGAATCCCTCGGTCTCCTTGTGGAAGCCCATGTTGAGCGTTGCGATATCACTCATGTTGAGCGTCATTGAAGCCTGTGCTGCCCAGCCGCCCTCACTGTCGAAGTCGGTCACGCGAAGCTCATCTACCCAAACAACGCAGTTCTTGGTCGTGGGCGAATTGTTGCGCACACCGATGAGGATTACCCTCACCTTGCTCAACGAGGGATTACCCATCACATAAACCTTGTTGTTGGGATGGTCATCGTCAACATCCTGGTAGCGGATAGCATAACCCACGCCCGACATGCCGGCCATCTTGGCGGCATTGCGGTGCTTCTTGGCTTCTACCAGGACATCGAGGTTAAGGTCGAGCATATTTTCCTCGGGCCACACTTTCAAGCGGTCAGTCGAGCTGTTGGTGCTGTAATGGCCGGGAGGAGTGACAGTCAATGGAATCTCATACTCATAGTAGTTGTTCTTCACGTCGGAACCGATGCGAATAAACATCGACACGTCTCCGTTACGCAGGTTGGTCTCATTTCCGATCGTTGCCTCGTTGTGGACAAACATCTGGAGGCGCTTATAGGTGCGCAGGTCCATATCGGTGTTGCGGTAAACGCCACGGGCATCTCCGGCATCAAGGTCATTAATAGTGAGCTGCATCGACTGCTCATTGAGCTGGGTAATCTGGGATTGTCCACTGTCAATAATACGCGACACGCCAGGAGGCAGCACATAGTTGACAGGCTCGCGTGAGGCATTCTCCTCGATGTTTACCGTGTTGATGCTGATGGTACCGTTAGCGGGCTGATCACCACGCATGTTCAGGTTATACTTATAGTTACGCCACTCACCACGCACGAGTTCCAGCGAAGCAAAACGCAAGTGAGTCGTAGTACTGAAGCCCGTCATGTACATGCGCATGAAACGAATCGTAGAGAAGTCCTGAATGGAACCGACTTTTTTCTGGAAGTTTGACAGAGGAATGGTGAACTGATACCAAGTAGCCACCTGACGCTCACCGTTGCGGGTGGTTACACTGGCCACCTGCTTATCGGTAATGTAGTTCATGCCCACACGCATCGAGTCGGGGTGAATAGCGACCTTGTACTGGAAGTATCGCTCGTACTCATTGAGGGTGTTGTCCTGGTTGATGTCCTCGACATCGGGCGTGGAACGCGATGTCTGGTATTGGGTATCGGCCACATCGGTCTGGGACAACGAGTTGCCGTCAGTGCCATTATAGTGCTTGTACCGTTCCAGAATCGAGTACCTCTGCTGGTCGTAGTAGTTATTGCGATAGAAGGCGTAGTTGTCCGACGCAGGATCCCTGAACGGAGAGAACGGATTTTCCTGCATATCGGCTATCGTGCTCTCGGAGAGGACATTCCTCAGTTCGTCAAGGAACCTGGTATAGGTCTCGTGCTGTAACTCCTCGGTAGTGGACAATCCGTCAAGACCCACGTCCTGCAGAATGCGGGCGCCATTGGTATTGTCAAAGGCGTAGGTCAACGAGGTCTGCGACGATACCTTACCCCAAACGGTATTGGTCACATAAGTGTTATCGCCGTTAACCGGCAGACCGTTCTCATAGCTCTTGAGACCGTCTTTGAGGATATCCTCGCTCACCTCACCCAGGTTGAAGTACAGTGAGCCACCATCTTGATTACCCAAATCGGGATCCATGAACGGGTCAAGCAACCAGAACTGGATGTACTCAATATTGGATTGCTCGAAGTTGGTATTATCAATCTTGCGCATGATACCACCCCAACGCTTTTCAGGTTCCTTTAGCGTTCCATCAGGAAAGACATTGGTAGCATCCAAGTTGTACGGACCACGCTCTTGGGGATAGAATGACAGGTTAAGGGTTTGGATAACCGACGACTCGCCATAGTTGAGTTCTCGGCCAGGGAACACCTCGCTGAAAGCAACCTCACGGGCATAGGGATAGGACAGCGCTTCAAGGTCGTTCTTGATATAGCCGGGAGCATAAGATGAATTGCGCTGTGTGAACAGGCGGTCGACATAGTACCACGACAGCAGCGCGCGGTTTTTGCCGTAGGAAATATCATTGCTATTGGCGGCCTCGGGGAACAGACCATTGGGATCATAGGGCGTAGATGCCAAGAACCACGAGAAGGGCGACTTCATGTCAATACCCGACTGTGTGGACTCGAAGTCATCGATATAGGAGCTACCTGAATTGGAACCACGCTTGGCCTGATGAGGAACAAGTTGGGCAAACTCACCCTTAAAGCTTACACTGGAAGGAGCCACGGCATTGACAGTGGGTATCTTGTTGAGCAGATTGGTGAGCCACATGAACTGGCTGTTATAGGACATGTTTACGCCCCATATCGTGTTGTTGACCAACTCGCTACCGATAGCCACCTTGTCACCGATGGCTTTTTCGCCATAGTGCATGACAGTAGCACCAACATGGAAATCCTTGTTGATGGCATAATCCAAGTCCAAACCTAGCAGTGTCTTGCGTTGCATACTGAATGTGGACTGGTTCTCGAGCGAAACGCTGATGTTAGTGCCCGCATCGATGATGCTCTGGTTAGTGATGGTTACCGTACCCATCGTGTAGTCCACGGTGTAGTCACTATTCTCGGTCAACGGCACACCACCGGCAGTCACGACAACCGAACCTCGGGCCACATTGGTGGCGTTGAGCTTGATGACACTGCCCGAACTCGACTGGTACTCACCCGCAAGGATAAACTTGTTCTTGTCACTGAACTGCTGCGCCACTGTCAACGTGGAGTCATACAGCTCGGTGTAGATATACTTTTGAGCGATGGCATCATCCTGGAACTGAGTGCGGAGGTGTTCGCCAAAGGGCTCCACAACCGGGAAAATGACCTTACCGGTCGAAGCCTGGATCGTATAACCCTCCAGGTAGTCAAACTTACCATCGATGTTGGTTTCCTGGTTGGCATCCAAGCGGTCCAGATTCATCACCTGCAGCAACGGCGTGCCATTGATGCGTCCTGCGGGGATGTAGGTCAACTCATTTCCCGTAGTGTCGCTCAAGTACTTGATGTTGAGCTTAAAGTTATTCTTCTGAATCTGGTAAGCACCCAGGGCATATACGTTCTTCATCGCAAGATCCCACATCGGGAAAGCAGGCGAGGAAGTAGTGCTCTTGAGCATTTTCACATACAGTGACTGGTCAGTCGAGGTGATATCGCCCGAGAATTCACCCACCTGATAGGTGCGGCCGTCGTAGGTATACTCGTAAGCAACGGCAAGGATTTCATCGCTGGAGAGGGCAGACTTGAGCATGATATAACCAAGGCTGGCATTGAGCGTATACTCTGACGAGGAGAGCAGTCGGGCGCTCTCGATCTTCTCGTAGTCCTTACCACCTTCAAAGCCGTAGTCATGCAGCGGCAGCAGGGCCGTCGAAGCCTTGCTCATGTAGCGGGCATCGGGGTACATCTCCTTGATCTCGCTCATCAACGTGTTGGCGTTGTTGGAGGGCATGGCACCAGAAACCCCTTTCCAGTGTGAGTTGCAGATGTTTTTCTCATCACCCTCACCCACATCCATAAAGGCCATGATATTACGTGACTCATTATAGTTGTTACGCTTATTGGTAATCCACACCTCAATGCGGGTGATGTGCATACCCGAGGACACCAGCGGCAATTTGGAGCACCACTCATCGTAATGGTCACGGAAGAAGTGCGAGAGGAAGAAGTTGCGGTTTTGGTCGTACTTGTCGGCGGTAATGGAGAACTCATTGGTCTGAGAACCGCCACGGGTGCTCACTGTCTGAGTCTCACTGTTCTGCTGAGACACGAGTGCCGTAGCAGTAAGTTTACCAAACTGTAACTTGGTTTTGATACCGAACAGGGCAGCGCTACCGTGAATCAGCGACGAACCCGTGGTCATGCTCACGTTACCGGCCTCGATGTTCTTGATGATTTCATCCTCCTTGCCCTCATAGGCCAGCTTCAAGTTCTTGCTGTCGAAGTCAAACGTAGCGCCAGTGTTGTAAGACATATTGAAGCGCATCTTGTCGCCTACCGACGCCGTGATATTGGCCTGGATCTTCTGCTCAAAGTCGAAGTAAGTCTTGCGGCGCTGCGACACCGACAAGGCAGGGTTATCGGTTGAATTGCTCTTCACACCCATGTTGATGACTACCGATCCAGTGGTCTTCAACTGTACGCCACCGGGGCCAAAGACGCTTTCCAGCGGGCCCATGCCGAACTGCATGTCCAAGAAGTTAAAGGGGTCTTTCTCCTTATCCTGGGCACTCTCGGCATTTTTCTGGCGGTAGTACTCCATCATCGAACGCCTGAAGTCCATGTTGCTGTACTCGTCGGGCGACATGATGTAGGGGGTGACAATATCTTGGTCACCCAGACGCGTATGGATGACATAGCAACCCGTCTCGGGGTCAAATTCGACTTCGGACGTGATATTGGATGGTGTTTTCAGGTCAGCCGAGTATTCTCCAATCTGCTGCACGTCATCGTAGGTCTTGGGAATCGTGGGCTTGACATTGAAGTGCAGGTCGATGGTCGGGGTATTCTGTTGCTGTGCCGAGGGGCGTGTGTCAGGAGGCGGAGGGGGTGGCGGCAATGTGCTGGTCACATATTGTGCCAGCGACGTGATATTACCCGCCCCCACAGCTATGAGAACGCCGATAACAATCAGAAATATTATTTTTTTTCGGTTCAGCATGAACAGTCCTCAGTTCTCAATCGTCAGCTGCCAGCCATGGAATAAGGGGTCGACAGTTGACTGCTAAAGTCACATCATTTTGAGCGCTTGCTTGATTGCAGCCTCAACACTCAATGACGGATTGCTGGAAAACAGCGACTTAAGTGCCTTTTGCGATGCTTGCTGGGTGAATCCCAACATCACAAGGGCAGCAAGTGCTTCGTCAAAGACTTCACCAGCGGCGCCATTAGTTTGTATTAATAACGTATCACCAGTGGGTTTTATTTTATCCTTGAGGTCAACTATTATTCGTTGGGCCGTTTTTGCACCGACACCTTTCACGGCCTTGAACATCGCCACATTGCTCGAGGCAATGGCCTGCGAAAATTCGTCTACGCTCATCGAGGACAGTACCATGCGGGCGATATTCGGGCCTACACCCGATACCGATATCAGATGCAGAAACGCCTCGCGCTCTTGTTTGGCTGCAAAACCATACAACTGGTGGGCATCTTCGCGGATGACCTCATGGGCATACAGCCTCACCTCTTCGCCCTTGTGGCTGACCAGAGCGTCATAGGTCAAGAGCGAGATATTCATCATGTAGCCGATGCCATGGTTGTCGATAACGGCATAGGCAGGAGTGAGTTCGGCTAACAAGCCTGAGATGTAATCTATCATTATTGTTGGTGAATTATCTTGTTAATCACTATACTGATGTCGGCCAGGCCGATTTCATTGTCAAAGTTGGTGTCGGCACGCGTCAATGTCACTGCTTTATCGGTATGTCCTGGAGCCAGGATGATATTGATGATGGCCATGATATCGGCCACAGTCACCTCACCATCTCCATTCACGTCACCGAGCAACCGAGGATGCCGGCGGAGTTTATCTAATGCAGCCCAACTGTCCAGTTTACCGCTACCCCATTGACGAGCATTTCCCGCTGTCACAGCATCATCGACAGCCGATGACTCCTGCAGGATGCGGCGCACATCGGCGACTGTCAACGACGGGTCGAGTTGCAGCATCAAGGCAATGGTGCCTGCCACCATCGGCGCCGACATCGATGTGCCCATGTTGGAATAATAAGGATATTCCACACCATCGACCACGACAGGCGCCAGCCAATGCTGCTGGTTTACGCCCTCGTTATAACGGCTAGCCGATGAGAGGACACTATGGCCCGGTGCGCACAAGTCGGGACGTTGAATGCCGTTCTCATCGGGCCCGTAGGATGAAAAATAAGCAATTTGTCCGAGATGAGCCTTGGAGATCGAGCATGTATCACCATGAACGTCAATATAATGGTCACGGGTACAGTAGGCGCCGACCGAAATGACGCTGTCGGTAGTTGCCAGGTCACTGATGGAGCCCACAGAGGAACCTCCGGTGATACCCTCGATGCCGAAGGTATAAAAATAGGTGTCGCGCGTGCTCCAGCCGACGAGATTGACAGGCTCGTCACACACATACTGAAAACCCAGCAGATGACCAGCCTGATTGGAGGTCACATCCAGTTCACAATAAGAGTGGAAGCGCTCACCCGTCACGTCGGTCCCGCCATCAGCGAATTGCGGTTCGTGGCCATTGGCAAAAAGGATCTCGCCCGTATAGTAAACCGCAAAATCCGCATCATTGTCGCTCGAGAGAACGAATACGCTGTCCTCGGGCAGTGCCGTCAGCAGTGGTGAGGCATATTCCAATGCACCTGTCTCCCGGTTGATGATTACCAGGCGCGTGCTGTGCTCCTGTAGGCCATCGCTCCACATGCTCACATAGCCCTCGCGACGCAAGTTGCCGTTGCGGTGGCGAAGCAATGTGGTCACCGTGTCGCCACGGCCATGGATCGTGCTGCGGAAACATATGGGTAAATCGCCGTCGTTACCGGCCGACAAAACACAGATGCGTCCAGGGCCCGACAGCGCTTCAAAAGTCTTGCATAAGAACGACGTGCCATCGTTGGGCCCGTAATTGCTGCCGAAACTCATATTCACCACACAGGGCTTCCCTATTCTAGTCGCATAGTCAAAGATATAGTTCAGCGAATTGGCAATATTGACATCGGTCAGCTGATTGCCAGGAACCGCACAAGCAACGATATCGGCTTCGGTAGCTACACCCTGCAAGCCGTTGCCGGCATAACTGCCAGCGGCTGTGCCTGACGTGTGGGTGCCATGGGAAGAGTCGTTACTGTCACTGGTGAGCGCTGCTATAGCGCCAGGCGTCTCATAGCAGCTGCCAGGCAACGTAAATCCACCGATGACAGGAGCCAATCCCGTAGTGTCGCAGGGCAGATAAGCCGCTACAACGCGGGAGCGCCCATCGGAACCACACAGGTTGATGTGGTTGAAGTCAATGCCGGTGTCGATAATGCCCACAATAACATCCTTTCCGGTAAAGGGAGCAACCATGCCACGGCTGTCATGCACCCAGTCAACCCCGCTGCAGTACCGTGCACTATCGTTGCACAGGCGCATCGGCATAGCAAGGGAGATACTGCTCACGCCCCTCAACATGGCCACATCATCCAACGCACTGACAGGAACAGTTGCGCTCACAAAGCCGTTGAAGCGTCCATTAACCACAGCACCGCAACGCTGCAACGACTCGATGATAGTTTCATTATCAGCCACTGCGATAAAGGCCTGACAGCGGTCCATAGCACGGCCAGACAGCGTCAGTGACGGGTGTGCCACTTGCTGATGGCGCATGACGCGGGATGCCGCAGTCAACGGACCAGTCGCCCGCACGCTAAGCGTGACGAGCATCAGCAGCAGACAAGATGTCAGATACCTTGTTCTCACCAAGAGGGCAGGAAAAACTAAGCCTAAAGCCTATTTATGCATGATGAACTCGATGATGGCATTGATGTCACTGATGCTGATTTCACCGTCATTGTTCACGTCAGCACGGCGGCGGGTATCATCGTCAACCTTAGAGCCCAGAATAATGCTGATAACCAAATTAATATCAGCAATAGTAATCTCGCCATCGTCGTTCACATCACCATTCTTAGACTCGATGTGGAGCACATAACGCATGCCCTCATACACATCAAGTTTGCCATATCCCCACCTTGTGGGATCGCCGAGCATCACCTGGGCATCGGCGTAGCTCGTGTTCTTGAGCACTCCACGCACATCGGCAGTAGACAGATTGGGGTTAGCCTGCATCCACAAGGCTACCGCTCCCGTCACCACAGGCGCCGACATCGATGTACCCAAGTCAGGACAATAGGGATATTCCACACCTCCCACAAATGCCGACGGCTGCCAGTACTTCATGTTGGGGGCCTCAGTGTCATAGCGGTTGGCCGAGGCAATCACAACACTGCCCGGTGCGCACACGTCGGGACGGTTGATACCGCTCTCGTCAGGACCGTATGCCGAATAATAGGAGATTTCGGTCGGGGTGCTGGAGTGACGGAAATAAATAGTGCCATCGCGCAGGGGGACTGTTTGTCTTGAATTATAAGAACCAACCGAAATCACACTATCGCAAGTTGCCAAGTCACTGATGGAACCGCGAGGAGAGCCTTCGGTGGCCCATGTGCTGTAGCCATAAGTCCTGAAATAGGCATACTGTGATGTCCAGATCGTCAGATCGGTCGCCGAGGGAGTGTAAAACTGCAGACCAAGCACATAGTAGGCCGAGCGTGAACGCATGTTCAACTTGCACAGCGAACTGGGACGGCCGTTGCCCTCAATCGTACCCTGCAGTTCGACTGAACCCACACAGTACTCTGCCAGGATGGAATCATTATCAGACGAGAATACGGCGCTCACATTAGTCGACGTTGCACCCAGCGCACGCGAGCGGTAAAGCACCTCGCCCGTCTGGCGGTTGAACACAATCAGTCTCGTGTTGAAAGGCTTGTCCTTCAGACTCCAGGCATTGACGTATCCAGAATACTGGGTGCCGCCACTATAACCGCTCATCAGCGTGGTCACTGTATCCTCACGGCTCTTGATAGAGGCATGCACGCACACGTCATCCTCACCATCGTTGCCTGCCGAGACGACAAACACACGGCCCGGGCCCGAATACTGCTTGAATACCCGATTCAGATAGGACGTGCCGTCATGGGGACCCACATTGGAACCTAGGCTGAGATTGATTACACAGGGTTTGCCCTTGCGGGTAGCATAGTCGTTGATATAGGAGATGCAGTTGGCGACGCGCACGTCGGTCAACTCGCCCTCAGGCATGCCACACAGCACAAGGTCGGCTTCGGGAGCTACACCGTACCAATCGTTGCCACGATAACCGCCAGCAGCGATACCGGCAGTCTGAGTGCCATGGGTGGTATTGGGGTCATCGGTGGTCAGGGCAATAATCTGTGTCGGGGTCTCATAGCAACTGCCGGGGAGCTGTCGATGATTGACAACGGGGTGTGAACCGGTGTCGTCAAGCGGCATGTACACCGCCTTGACACGCGGCGCACCGTTGGCATCGCACAGGTTGATGTGGTTGAAGTCAAAACCGCAGTCGATCACACCGACAATCACATTCTTGCCCGTATAGGGCATGTCTAAATGATAGCCGGCATGCACATCATCGACATTGGAGAAATAGCGCACGCTGTCGCTGCAAGTCACCAGTGTCAACGCCTTAGAAACGTGCTCCACGCCTTCAATATCCTTGATGGTCTGGGGCGAAACGCCTTCAGGAATCTTGACAGTATAGAATCCGTCATACTTGGCCGTAATGACCACACCCACCGCCTCAAGCAGATAGTCCTTGAGCGTAGAGGTGTTCACCTCGATAAATGCCTCGTAGTAACTGCTGGCGGTATTCTGTGCCTTGGCACCGCCCATCATCAGCACACAAGCCGTGAGCAATAAAAACAACCTTTTCATCATCTTGTATTTAGTGTTATTGAACGCAAAATTTGTTTCAAACTACAAAATTACTAAAAAATCGACTCATCAACACATTATTATAAAAAAAAACGATGATTGCCACCAGTAAAAACAAGGCAAAACAAGCCCCGGCGACTGTCGTGTGAGGACTGCCGCCGGGGCGATGGTTCAAATCAGTGAATTGTTTACTTCAAGCTCTCGACATACTTGCGGAGGGACTCGTTCTCGGGGTCGTTCTCCAGCCACTTCTGGTAGTAAATCTTAGCAGTTGACTTGTCACCCTTGTTGAAGTAATAGGTAGCAAGGTAGTTGTAAGCATACTTGTAGTAGCGGGTGTAGTCGGACTTGTTCTCCTTCTTGTCCAAGATGCTGAGCAGCTCATTATAGGCATCCAGTGCAGCGCCGTTGTTGTTGTCGCCCTCACGGAACTTGGCAATCTTGGCCTTCTGGTTAACAATCTGTACGTTATCGGGAACCAGCTTGTCCACCTCGTCGATGTACTTCTGCGACTTAGCAAGAGCATCAGCCTTGGTAGCATCATCGAGATCCTCGGTGCTGGCGATACCCAGATAGTAGTTGGACAGGGTAAAGAGGTCGTTGGACTTGTTGTTGCCACTGTCAACCAGGCGCTGGTAGTACTCGGCAGCCTTGACAAAGTTCTCGGCGTCGGCATAGCTGTCACCCATGAAGCGGATCAAGTCCACATTACCGGGGTTGAGCTCGATGGCCTTCTCGTAGGCTGCGATAGCCTCCTCGGGATGACCAGCGGTCTGCAGTGCCTGACCGTAGTCGGTATAGTCGCGCACCTCGTAGTTGGAGCCTGCGGGCAGAGCGTTGGCGAAGAACGACCTGCCAGCCTCAACGGCCTCGGGCCACTTCTGCAGCTGCACCAGGTTGTAGAGCTGCATGCGCTTCATGTAGAACACCTTGCTGTCGGCAGGATTGAGCTTATTGATCAGCTGGGTAGCCAGGTTATAGGAATCCTGGTACTTCTCGCCGAAGAACAGCAGCTGCACATAGCGCACCTCGTCCTGGGCAAAGTGGTTGGGGTTCTTGATGTACTTGCCGTACTGCTCGGCTGCCTTGGCACCCAGGTTGTCGGCATAGTACTTCTCGGCGAGTTCGCGCTGCACAAGGGCCGAGTTGGGCACCTTGGCCTGCAGCTCCTCGAGTCGTCCGATAGCCATCTCGGGGTTCACGTTGAAGTAAGTGTTGGCATACTTCACATAGGCCTCGATGTTGTTGGGATCCTTGTCAAAAGCCAACTCATAGATACCGGCTGCGTTGCCCCAGTCCTTCTTGTCAGCCTTGGTGTCGGCCTCAAAGATGTAGCTGTCGGGGTCGTCGGCGTTCCACTTGCGGGCATTCTTGATGCACTTCTCAATGTCCTTGGCATAGGTCGTGGGATTGGCATCATAGTATGCACGCGCGATCTCCATTTCCAACTTGGCATCCTTCTTGGACAATTTGCGAGCCTTCTCAAGCAGAGTCTTCACGTCACCACCGTTCTTGAGGGCGATAGCTGCCTGTCCCACGTAGTTGTAGGGATTCATGGCATTGGCTGCGATACCCTTCTCAAAATTGGCGGCAGCATCTGCGACCTTACCCTGGTGCAGAGCGATCTGACCCAGATAGTAGTAAGCCTCGGCCTTGTCGGTGCTGGGTGAGTTAAGATTGCGCTCCAGCAGCTCCTTGGCGTTGTCCAGTTTGTCTACCTTGTAGTACTCGATACCGTCCTTGTAGCCTTGCGCTCCGGCTACCAGCGATGCACCCATCAACATGAGTGATGCAATAAAGAATTTCCTTTTCATTGTAGTAACAATTTAATGTTAATATCCGTTAGTTAGTTTCATTTTGTTGTCATAATAGCAAATTCCGTGCCAATTTGGTTTCAAACCTCGGAATTCGGTTTTCAGGCCTTCAAGATTATCGGTTCCTTGATGCCTTAATTTACCACCTCGACATATCTAACCGGTTCGGCAGCAGGCAGTATGCCGGTCTGGAGGATAATCTTCTGGCCGATCACACCGGTCAAGAAGGTGTAGAAGCCATGGTCAAGCATGCCGTTGTAGGAGGCATCGATGGCCCAAATCGTGCGCACCAGGGGATAGTCCCCGCTGTTGATGTGCGCCTGGTAGGGTTTCACGCCCTGCACCTTGTCGTCGCCTCGCACGGGCATCACCTTAATGCGGTCGGTGAAGTCAATGACGCTGACCTCGTTTTTGGTCTTGAGTTCCTCATACTTCTGGTCAATGGGCTTCTCGGCAGCTTTCAGGTCGCTGGTAATCCAGCTCACCCCGATAAAGCCGATGACGTTCTTGTATTGCTCAACAGCGTCAAACACATCCTGACTCGACGAGCGGGCATAGACGTTGGGGCCAAATTTGCCACCATTGAGGAACTTTTCCTTCATGTAATGCACCACGCCCGTTCCCGAGCCGTCGAACATCACCTTGATAGTATCGTTCTTCAATTTGGTGGGATACACCTCACCCCAGCGTTTCACCTTGCCAGTGAAGATGTCCCGCAGGTCGTCCATCGACAGTTCGGCGATGTCGTTCTGCTTGTTGACGATGACTGCAATGGCATCCACAGCAATCATCTTGGAACGGTAACCGCGACCGATCTTCTTCAGGCTGTTTTTCTGTTCAGGTGTCAAGTCATGGGAAATGATGATGACGTCCACCCGGTTCTTGAACAAGGAATCCAGGGCGTCATGCTCGTTGATGTACTCAGGCATGATGCTAGCCTCAGGGTACTGGTACTCAAACACGGCAATCTCCTGCTCGAGAACACTCTCGAACGACTCCTCGCACATGATGCGGGCAATACCGCGGGTGCTGGAACTCTTGGGCATGCTCTTGCCGCAAGAGGTCATCACCAGAGCCGCCAACATGACGGCCACAAGCCAAATATTACTTCTTTTCATCATCGTTGTCAATTTTAGGTTCCTGGGATTTGGAATAGGTAGTATAGACGTCTTCGTCGGGCTCGTCATAGCGGCGCATGCCATAGGTGTGTTCACCCTTGATCTCACGGTAGCCGCGATAGAGGCCGTAGGCGGCAAATACCGCTGCAAAGAGCCATCTCACCACTTGCCACGGACCGGATGTTGACCAATCAAAGTAGTTGATGGACATCAATACCGCCATGCCCAGATACACAAACACCATAAAGATGCCGAAGAACAGCTTCGCGACTCGATTAACGCCTGTTTGCCTCATATTTAAATCCCTTGTTTTTAATGTTGATTTTGCCGTTAGACTATCGTAACAGAAAAACGTTTATAACTATCAAACGACAAAATTAACAAAATCTCTTGACTTGTGGCGAAAATTGAAAAAAAATTATTCCACTTGACCTCAAAAAATGCTCCATGGCATTCTATAAGAATTGCAAGAAAATGAAAAAAACAATCTAAATAGTATATTTTGCACAAATTATTTGCGCAATTCAAATAATCTGCGTACATTTGCATGACCTTAAATCAAACTTTTATTCATACTATTTTTTCCTAGGGCACCTTCGTTGTGAAACGAAGTGCTTTTTTTATAACCGCTCCACTTCATGCATTTTGCGGTTTTTGCGGTTTATATATAAAAAACGCAAAAAACGTAATAATCGTAATATACGTATTACTTGTGTTATCGCAAGTACTAACACAAAAATAATAATTTACTACCACCTCAAGGTGGTGTAGTAAGATTTTACGTTTATTGCGGTTTTTGCGGTGCATGCGTGTACACAAGATAAACGCGTGCGCACCGTAAGAACCGTAAAAATCGCAAAAAAACAGATGACAGCAAGAATACTTGCTGCCACCCGTTATCAAGTGAGAAGCTAAGAGTTAGGGGTTAGGAGTTAGGGGTTAGGAGTTAGGAGTTAGGAGTGTGGCAGATGCCAGCTAAAGCCTAAAACCTAAAGCCTAAAGCCTAAAGCCCAACTAATCAATAGTTGCGGGCGAAGATCACGCGACGCTTGCTGGGCTTACCGGTGTAGATGCACTTACCCTCCTCTTCAACGGCATCCAGGGGGATGCAGCGGATGGTAGCCTTGGTCTCTTCCTTGATCTTGTCCTCGGTCTCGCTGGTGCCATCCCAGTGTGCCAGGATGAAACCGCCCTTCTCAATCTGCTCTTTGAACTCTTCCCATGTGTCGACCTTGTAGGTCATGCGCTCACGCTGGTTCAGGGCCTTGGTGTAGATGTTCTGCTGAATTTCCTCAAGCAGCTCCTTGACGCGGTTCTCGATACCGGCCAGCTGCTCGTTGGCCTTCTCGAGGGTATCGCGGCGCATCACCTCGACGGTGCCGTTCTCGATATCACGGGCACCGAGCACGAGACGCACGGGAATACCCTTAAGCTCGTAGTCGGCAAACTTGAAACCCGGGCGCTTGTTGTCGGCGTTGTCATACTTCACCGAGATGCCCATGCCGCGCAGGTTGGCAACGATGGGTTCAACCACCTTATTGATCTGCTGCAGCTGGTCGTCGGTCTTGTAGACGGGCACGATGACTACCTGAATGGGAGCCAGGTGCGGAGGCAGTACCAGACCGTTGTCGTCGCTGTGCGTCATGATCAGGGCACCCATCAAGCGTGTCGATACACCCCACGAGGTGGCCCATACGTCCTGCAGCTTGTTCTCCTTGTCGATAAACTTCACGTCAAATGCCTTGGCGAAGTTCTGGCCCAGGAAGTGGCTGGTACCCGACTGCAGAGCCTTGCCATCCTGCATCATGGCCTCGATGGTGTAGGTCTCGAGAGCGCCGGCAAAGCGCTCGTTGGCAGTCTTGATGCCCTTGATGACGGGCAGAGCCATGTATTTCTCGGCAAACTCGGCATACACGTTCAGCATCTCGATGGCCTTAGCCTCGGCTTCCTCCTTGGTAGCGTGAGCGGTGTGTCCCTCTTGCCAGAGGAACTCGGCGGTGCGCAGGAACATGCGCGTGCGCATCTCCCAGCGGAAGACGTTGGCCCACTGGTTGATGAGCAGGGGCAGGTCACGATAGCTGTTGATCCAGTTGCGATAGGTGTTCCAGATGATGGTCTCGCTGGTGGGGCGGATGACCAGTTCCTCCTCGAGGCGGGCAGCGGGGTCCACCACGACGCCCTTACCGTTGGGGTCGTTCATGAGGCGGTAATGGGTTACCACAGCGCACTCCTTGGCAAAGCCCTCCACGTGGTCGGCCTCACGGCTGAGGAAGGACTTGGGAATGAGCAGGGGGAAATAGGCGTTCTGCACACCCGTTGCCTTGAACATATCGTCGAGCTGGCGCTGCATCTTTTCCCAGATGGCATAGCCGTAAGGCTTGATAACCATACAGCCACGCACTGCCGACTGCTCGGCGAGGTCGGCTTTCACCACCAGTTCATTATACCATTGAGAGTAGTTGTCGGCTCTCTTCGTTAAATCTTTAAGCTCTTTTGCCATTGTCTATATGTATATATAATGATGTGTTATTGTTGTTGTTTACTTCCCCTTTTGCTGCATGTTGATCCTGCCCTTCTTGGCCTGCTGGAGCATCGTTTGCTCAGGAACCAGATAGATTTCCAGGCGGCGGTTGCGCTTGCGGTTCTCCACCGAGTTGTTGTCGGCAATAGGGTCGGTCTCGCCAAGTGCATAGGGCACGACATAATCCACACTGCCATTCTCGTCAAACCAGTCATAGATGGCGTTGACGCGCTGGCGGGTGAGGTTAAGGGTGTATTCCGAGCTGCCGGTGTTGTCACTGTGCATCACCAGCAACAGTTTGTAGAAGCCCGGATTCTTGATCATGCGCAGGAATGGCTTCAGCTGAGCCTCGCCCAGCTCGGTGAGGACGGTGTCGTTGGGGTTGAACAGCTGGCTTGCCGGGATGGTGATGACAATCACCTCGTCGTCGCGCATGATTTCCACCTCGTAGTTGGTCCTCTTGAAGGCCACCGCCATATCGTACTGGAATTCCTGGATTTTGTCGGCCTGTCTATCGTTCTTGATTTCGGGCGACATCAGGTTCTCGTCGAGTGACATCTCGTAGATGTCGTCGATGTGGTCACCTGCAGCCAGCGGCAGCGTTGCCGTCATGGCAAGCAGTACCGTCAGAGTCAGGCGTGATAGATATCGTTGTATGATTCGATCCATTCTATTAATCGTTCAGGTCCAGGAGCCCTTGGGGCAGGTCCATGACCATCAGGTTATTGTCAGTGTCAAATTCCACAATCAGTTCGTCGGTTGCGGGAACCATAACCTCATCGCCGTCGCGGTCGACGATGAAGATAGCGTTTTCGGTCGAGAGGTCAACGCCGGTAATCTCCCCCACCCTGGTCCCGTCGGCATCACGCAGCTCGTAGCCGATGAAGTAGTCCAGCGGATAGCCGTCGGCATCGGCCTCCTCGCTCTCGAGACTGAATTCGGTCTTGAGGGCGTAGATGTCGTGGTTGACCAGGCGAGAAGCCTCCTGCTCGTTGTCGATGCCGTCGATGGTGAGCAGGATAGTTTCGGCGGTCTTGGGACGACACGCGTTGACATAGAACGGCACAAAGATGCCATCCATGTCACTCACCAGGCAAGACAGGGCTCTCACCAGGTCAATGTCCACATCGACCGTGGCCGATATCTCACCATTGACACCGTGGGGCTTGTTATAGTGCCCGATAGCTATGAGTTCTTCACGCGTGATCATCGTTTCTTTAAAGGTGTTAGGCTTTAGGCTTTAGGTGTTAGGCTTTACTGATTGCCAAAAGCTAACAGCTAAATCATTTCTTCTTCTTCTTTTTACCGGTAGGCTGTGCAGCCTTCACAATCTGGTACTCATGCAGGTGGTGAGTAGCGGGATCCAGACGGATAGCACCGTGGCTGTAGCGCTCCAGGTCCTTGAAGATCTTGGCATCCTCCACATCCTCGTTGTTGATTTGGAAAATGAGTTTCTTCATGTGGTTGGCCAGCAGCATCACCAGCGCGTCGCGCTCTTCACCCTCGGGGTACTCGGCAGCACGCGCAATCATGCGCTCGATGTTCTTGCCATAGTGGCGGAAGATGATGGGCTGCAGCTCGTAGCGGATGGGCTCAGGCTTGGTTTCGAGGTTCTCCTCCTTGATGATATCGTCGAAGGGGAAATCGATGTCCAGCTGGAATCCGCTCATGATCATCAGGTGGTCCCACAGCTTGTGCTGATAGTCGGTCTCGGACCTGAGCTGAGGGAACATGTTGGCCATGTTCTGGACGATGGTATAAGCGCAGTGGGTGCGCTCGTCGCGGTCCTCGATGGTCAGGCAGTGGTCCACCATCTGCTGGATGTTGCGCCCGTACTCAGGCAGCACCAGTTTCTTGAGTTGTGAGTTGTATGTCAGCATTATGTTGTCGTTAGTTGTTTGTCGTTAACTGTTCAAGGGCGTTTTTAGGCTTTGTGGCCTGGAACTCCTTGAGGTAAAGCGGGGTGCTGTAGGCAACATCAATAAAATTCTGCTCCCGATAGGCTTTCTCGGCCAGCGCCAGCATATCGACCGCCACAGGCTTGATGCCGCTGATGAAACGCACCCTGTCACTCTTGAAGACGTCACGGGCCTTGTCACTGCCATTGCCCATCATCACCAGCGTGTAGCCCTGCTGCAGCAGGTCGCCGAACGAGTTTTCGTCAAGTATCAGCGCCTGCGGCTCCAGCACCGGTTCCAGTGCAGCATTGTAGCCTGCAGTATAGACCTCCATGCGGCGGGCGTCAATCATGGGGACATAGAGCAGCGGCTCCTCGTCCTCGATGAAGTGGTTGAACATCGTGCTCACCGTCATCAGCTGCAACGTATTCACCCCGATGAGCGGTACCTGCAAGCCAAAAGCCAAGCCCTTGGCCTCGCTCAGCCCGATGCGCAGGCCCGTATAGGAGCCAGGCCCGATGCTTACAGCGATGGCATCCAGCTTGATTTCCCTCGAACGGGCATAACCGAGCATTTCTTTCACATACTGGCTCAACATCGTGGCATGTGTCTGGCCCTCGTAGTTCTCACGGTGGTCCAGCACCTGGCCCTCGCTAGTCAATGCCACCGAGCACACCTCGGTCGAAGTTTCTATGTTCAGAATGGTCGCCATCTACTTTATAATACCTAAAAACGTGCAAAGGTACTCAAAATTGTTGACATAACATGGAAAACCCGTGAAAAACCTGCAAACGCCTAAATAATGTCTTCACGCAAAGGCACGAAGACGCTATGGCTTTGTGCAGCATCCGCACACTTTATTGTCGGCGAATTTTATGGATTAATGGGATGGCTTCAGTGATTCTTAGCGTGAAGGGTTCGTTACAGGGCGGCGATGAGGGCGGTGACGTCATCGGGGCGGGTGGCCCAACTGGTGACGAAGCGGCAGTTCATCAGGTCACCAACGGGGAACCATTGCTCGAAGACGAAGTCCTTCTCCAAGCGGGTGATGGTGTCTTTGTCCAGCAGGACAAACTGCTGATTGGTGGGTGAATTGCTGTACATCTTGTAACCCTTGGTGACGAAGGCATCACGCAGGCGCATAGCTTGCTCCACGGCATGACGGGCAATCTTGAAGTAGAGTCCGTCCTGCATCAGCGTGTCGAACTGGATGCCCAACAGTCTGCCCTTAGCCAACAGGGCGCCGTGCTGCTTTACCGTGGTGAAGAAATGGTCGGGCGCCGGAGCATAGGGGTTGGGAAAAACTACGGCTTCGCCACAGAGGGCTCCGCACTTGGTACCGCCGAGGTAAAACACATCACACAGGTCGGCCAGCTGCTCGAGTGTCACATCACAGCCCTCGGCCATCAGGCCGTAACCCAGGCGCGCACCGTCGATGAACAACGGCAGATGATACTCACGACAAACGTCACTGATGGCTGTCAGCTCAGCTAGCGAGTAGATGGTGCCCATCTCGGTGGCAAAGGTGATATAGACCATACCCGGGAACACCATGTGCTCGTAGGCGATATCAGCATAGAAGGCTTCGAGCCACTCTCGCAGCTCACAAGCATCCATCTTGCCATCGTGGGAGGGCAAAGCCAGCACCTTGTGGCCTCCAAACTCGATAGCCCCTGACTCGTGGACATTGATGTGGCCGCTATCGACGGACAACACACCCTGATAGCCTCGCAACAAGGCATCGATAACGGTGGCGTTGGTCTGGGTGCCGCCGACGAGGAAGAACACATCGGCATCGGGTTTGCCGCAGGCAGCACGGATTTTCTCCTTGGCTGCGGTGCAGTAATCATCCAGTCCGTAACCCGTCGCACGCTCGTCATTGGTCTCTATCAGGCGCTTGAGGATGGCCTCATGGCAGCCGTTATTGTAATCGCTCTCAAAGGATATCATCTGCGTTACAAGTTTTTAGTTGTACCTAAATTCCGCAGCACTTCAGTTAAATACTTTTATAAGTTCCTAAGCAACAAAAAGTTGCTCAGGACTTTACCATGTCAGATTATCACTTATCTTAGTGCTGCAATTCAAAACAAGCAAAATCATCAATGGCATGGCAAAAATAAGCATAAAATCTCATTAACCCACCCCATGCGGAGGAATTTTTCACGGAATGGAGAAATTATAACCTCAGGGGCGGAATGGAACGGATAATCATTAATTCGGGGTCTTCACCCTTTCTTTTTTTGGATTATCACTCTATTACTCGATAAATGAACGGGAGATGGAGCGTCAGTTGTTCAGTCTCACCTTTCTCCATTCCGGCTTTATTTGGACAGGTTGGCCCAATGACTTGATTTTCTCACGGGCGGTATCTTCGTCCATGTCCTCCCAACCCTCTACCGTGATTCTCGACCGTCCGTCAGCACCCACCTTGGCAGGATATTCGGTTATCATCTGCAACACATAGCCATCCTTGAGGAAAGCATAGCTGGTGTATTCATAGATTTCCGCCTCTGTCACCACCACATTCGGATAGAAGCTCAACTTATGATAGCTGATGGGGTTGTTGATGCCGATCAGTTCGATGTCGCCCTTGTAGGGGGCGATGGCCAGCATACCCTCTTCTTCCTCGTCACTCAGCAGATAAAAATAGTCTTCCTGTCCAGGAAGGGTTACGAAAGCAATCTTGGTCATCTCGACAAGATAATCCGTCTCTTTTGTGTTGAACCAGCGATAACCGTATTCTAGGTCATCGATGCTGATGTGCGAGAAGTGATGCTTGTTGCCATCCCAGGAGAAGACGTGGTTGATATTGCCTTGAAGGTTGTTGTCGTATTCGCGAATAATAAAATCCTTTCCCTTTTGGGGCAGGTTGTAGCCGACGTGGTTGTTGATGTTGAGAGGGTTAAACTCCTGCTCAGGCCCTGTTTCCGGGGACAAGGTGAAGGTCTTTGGGTCGTAGTCGTAGAAGCATACGAACTCTATCTCCGGGTCGACGGGCTGGCCCAGGACAATGGCAAAGAGCCGGTGCCCGTTGTCACGACGCCACACACAAGCCTCCATGTAGCCGCTGTCGGTGGCACCATTATCCAGACTCACATAACCGTTTTTACGGTCTACGGTGATACCCCCGCCATTCTCCTCATCGGCCTCATAGGTGAAATTGGGGTTCTTGGCCTTCTCCAAAACGGGACTGACGGTATAGGCGTGCCAGGTGTCTTGGAATGCCTTGACCAACTGCACAATACCCGGGTTTTTGCCACCCTGTGGCACTTTGATGGTGTGCGACATCCATTGGTCGCGTATTTCTTCCAACGAATGATAATCGGCGGCCATCGCATATATGCTGGTCGTCACAGACAAAAGTATCAACAGATATTTTTTCATAGTCTTCCGTTTTTTCTGTTACAAAAATACAATTAAAAATGGAGATACCGACTGACTATTCTTTAAAATCAACAAATCAATGCAAAAAAGTAGTTATTTCGCTGATTTTCGTCAGTGTTTCCAAGGGCATCCTGCCATTCGTGAATGACCAACATTTTTCATCGAGAAGGAGAGGGGGCCTGGGATGAGTAAAAAATACCACATACCAAGGTCAGGTATTCTGGAATCATGTGTCCCCTACTCCACTTGATTTCAAGTCCGAGCAATTGCTTGGCAGTTTTTCCCATGTCGAATCCGAATGCTTCGAGCGAAGGTCTCACTTTGTCGGGATGCCTGCATGGCTTCCCTTCAATCCTTGCGCAAGGGGCACCGCCGCAGTATGGGCAGGAACCGACAAAACCGAAACTCATGCCGCCCAAAGCCTTCTCCATTTCCAGAAGTTCCTTGTTCAACTCATTGGTCACAGGTTCCATCAAAGTGTTTGCGGCTTCCAATGGCAATGTCTTGTCAAAGGGAATGATCTTCACGCCAATGATACGCACGTTGTCGTATGCTTCAACGACCGACAGCGGATCGAAATCGAAAGGAGGACATCCATACCTGCGGCCATAGTTTCCACATTGTTGGCAGAACTTGATGAAAAAATCAGCATCATGGAAGTCGCGGATATATGCGGCAGCATCTATCTCTGCCGTATATCTTTCTATCGTGTATGCTGATTCGTTGGGTGTAGCGTCCATTTCTTCCTTCCTCTGGTTTTCACTTGATGGGGTCGGCGCAATAATCCCGGCGTCCACATTCCTTACAGAACTTCCCCATCCACACGTTGTCGAACTGCCCGATGGCTGCTTCCACCATCTCCGGGTCATCGGTCAGGATGCCCGCCTCGAAATTTCGCCTTCTGGGCGATTTCATGCCCATTCCGGCACCCGTCAGATTGGCGGAGCCGACGTAGGCTATGGTGGAGTCAATGACGATGAGTTTGAAGTGCACCCTTGGACAGAGCACCCGCTCCATACCATCATAGAGAACAGGATGCTTCTCGTGGTCTTCCCTCCAAGCAGTCCCGGGTTCCTTGGCATGGATGCGTCTTACTTCCAAACCCTTTTTGAGTAGGGAGGCAAGCATTTCAAGAAAGGGCTTGTCGTCGACATACAAATCCTTGATGTCTGCCGTTCCCAACCACACCGTCCGCTTGGCTTGACCGACCAGTGTCAGTACATCCTTGTAGTGGTTCTCGTCGGCAATGTATTTGATGAAACTCATGGCTTTTCTTTCTTGCCGGATTTTCCCTGCTTCTTCCTATGTGCACGAGTTTCATCGTTTTCCCAAAGGTCAACGGCAATGTCTGTCAGTTCCGAAGACATGACATTCCCGCTTTTCTGAATGTCGGCCCAAGGACAAAGTGTGGCATAGTTTTCGTCAATGACCATATCGGTTGGCGGTCCGATAGGATTGTCTTGGCTATAATAGAGATGCCGTCCGGAGTGAATCAGTTCATCTGCAGAAACGTCAGGATTACCCAGTTGGTTGTAGATTTCCTCATTTATCTCGTAGAGGTCGAAATCCCCTCTCCACGACGTTTTTGCCGTATAGAGATTTCTCTCATCGTCATAGCAGGCTTTCCAGCAGAGTCCTTCTTTGAAATGTAACATATCTTCAATTTTTAGTTATTACTTCACAACCTTGTTGCGCCGATTGCACATTGCCTATGCAAAATTACTCTTTTTTTTGGATTTAAGCAGTATTGCTCTTGGTTTTGTCAAGGAACGATATTTTTCTTTTTCTCCTTCCATATCCAATATTTCATAAAATATGTAGTATATTTGC
>JAEEGJ010011234.1_pt1 | contig 22821 bp, 18 predicted proteins | sample 8958761 | NCBI WGS metagenome assembly JAEEGJ01 (sample SAMN16246546, study PRJNA631951) | gut metagenome | biome: gut microbiome; feature: rumen; material: RS-attached | host: Bos | place: Iran: Karaj | collected 2018-10 | reverse complement strand
TCACGCTCAGGATCGCGGGCAAGGCCTTCGGTTTCGGCATCACCGTAAAAGAAAGGCTCCACTTCTTTGTAAAGAGCGATCATACGAGGCACCTTGGTAAGATCCTCATTTACATTTTCCCTGATGAGACGGTTCTGTGTCTTAAGCACATCACGGAGCAGATCTATATTATCTTTAAGTGTTGCATTCTTTCCGAGTATCGTTGAATCAGCTTCACCTCTCATGCCGACAGTGATCACATTTTCATATTTTCCCGAACGCTTAAGGCCATCCTCCCAGAATCTGGTTATGCCTTCCCTGTTGGTCCTGAAATTCCATGCATCGCCGTAGATGGAACCTTCTCCGCGCACATACTTGTATTCCTCACCGTTCCTGATGCACGGCTCGTGATGGGAAGTACCCATGACAACGCCCATCTCATCGGCAAGCTCGGCATTTGCAAGGCCCGGGCCGTCCAGGTAGAACTGCGCCGACCACATTGCAGGCCAGAGATAGTTGCCTTTGAGTCTGAGAAGCAGCTCGAACACTCTCTCATATATACCGGCATTGAAGCCGCCGGCTCTGTTGTTCGTAAAATTGCCGAATGCAGGCCACTCATCATTTATAAAGAAGCCTCTATATTCAACCGAAGGTTCTTTGGATGTGTATCCCGCAGGCACGTCTATCACAAGCTCCTTCTTTTTTACAGGCTTCACATCGCCCCAGTTTATGAACGGAGATATGCCGCAGAGCTCGGACAGCTTGAACAGACCGTATATACTGCCTCTCTTGTCGCTTCCAGTTATATGGATATCTGCTTTCTTATCAGCTGCGTTTACGGAGATCTCTATTGAATATACTTCACGTTTGCCGCTCTCTTCGGTCTTATATATAACCCTGCCCAGATCAAAGACTCCGTCTGTCTCTGAAACACATCCTTCGGATGCAGCATCTCCTGCTGTATCTTCGGGCCTTGCATCAAAAATGGCCGCCAGGTCATCCCTTACATAGCCCGCAGCTCTGATAACGCCGGGGAGCTCGCCTTCACTGTGGCAAAACTGCACTGAACCGTTCTTTATATTCTCTGCCGATATCCTGACTTTCATAAAAAATTTCCTCCGATCTGTGTATCTCTTCGAGAAAAATGTAACCGTTTACATTGGTATATTATATATTATCTTGCGCACAAAAATACATAGACATTTTTAATGCTTAATGCTATATTATTAGACATATCCGGTGTATTTTATTGTGCACTTTTTCATATCTTGACCTGAAAGGCGACTTAATGAGAGCTCGCAAACGCAAAATCGCCATATATGCTAACGGATGGAATCGTGATGCGCTTTTCAGCGTATTAAATGGACTGAAGCCATGGTCAAAGAGCGAAGACTTTGATATCTACGTGTTCTGCAGCCACGCTTCATACAGCCCGTTCACTGATTTTATCCACGGCGAACTGAATATTTATGATCTGTGCCATATAGAAGACTATGACGCTGCCATAGTCTTTACAAACATGCTCAATGCCGAAAACACAGCTGTTGAGCTGTGCCGGAATGCAAAGAAACACGGCGTGCCTATCGTAAGCATTGGCATTCCCATTGAAGACACAGGCATTCCCTGCGTTGTAGTAGATAATGCAACGGGTATGAGAGAGCTGGTAACACATCTCGTAGAAGAACACCATGTTAAAAGAGTTGTATACGTAGGCGGAGGCGCTGACCATATAGATAATATATGCCGTCTCAAAGTAACGAAGGAAGTATTGGAGGCTCACGGCCTGACACTTGCGCCTGAGGATATCTATTCCTCAAACTGGGATACAGTTCTTGCATCCGAGATAGTAGGACGTGTCGCACAGGAAAATATGCCGGATGCATTTATATGTGCCAATGATGTGACGGCTCTTGCAGCTGCTTCGGAACTTTCAAGACTTGGATTTAATCTTCCCGACGATGTGCTGATCACCGGCTTTGACAATGTGAGCAACAGCAGTGTTTTCTATCCGGCCATCACCACAGTCACCCAGCGCTTTGACGTTGTGGGCGATACCTTGGGCAGGATACTCTCTGACCTTATGAAAGGAAAGGAAGTAAGTCCGATCACTTACATCGAGTCACATATGGTAGACGGTGAAAGCTGCGGCTGCCCCGATAACGGTGGATTCAACTTAAGTCGTCGCGCATACTGTCAGAAGATATATACACGCAACACTGATACAGATCGTCTGGATAACGAAGTAAGGTCTATATTCTCACGCATATCAAATGCGCCTGATTATGAATCCCTGAAAAAATCCGTCTCCGAATATTTCGAAGAATTCCAGTTTTTCTGCGGAGACACCTTCTATCTGATGCTCAATGACAAGTATCTTAAGGACTTGAAACCCGATGAAGAGGAAATACTTTCAAACGGGTTTGCGGATCTTTTTGATCCCACCGTCTCGATCATCGATGGCAAAGCTGTCACGGTAAAAGCGAAGGATCCTGCAGATCTGACTCCGGGATATAAAAAGAAACGCGGGGAGCAGCATGTATTCTACTTCCTGCCACTCCATATAGAGCAATACGACTACGGCTATACCGTATACCGTGACAATGCTAAGATCATGGTCGAAGCATCCGGGATCTTTAACTATCTGGAAAAGATAGAGCAGGCCATAAAGATGCTGCGCATCAACCTTCGCATAGGTTACCTTAACAAAGAGCTTACCCTGCTCTATGATACCGACCAGATGACAGGCCTTTACAACCGTTTCGGTTTTGTAAAGAACGGTGTGCCTCTCTTCGAAAGATGCAAAAATATCGGCGAACCGATGACTATCATGTTTGTTGATATCAACTCGATGAAAAAGATAAACGACGAGTACGGCCATCTGCAGGGTGACTACGCGATCCGAACCGTTGCACAGAGTATACAGGCCGGCATCCCGGGTGACTGGTTTGCGATACGCTATGGCGGCGATGAGTTCCTTATAATAGGTTCCGATGAAAATGGCGAAAGCGCCGCAGAGATAAAGAAAACGGTTGCCGAGAATATAAGGCGCAACAGTAAGAAAGCAAAGCTGCCATACAAGCTCACCGCAAGCTGCGGCTACGTTATAACCGATCCGAAGGATTCACGTTCACTGGAGGATTACATCAAGCTTGCTGACAATACGATGTATGAGATGAAAAGAAAACTTCATGCAAAAGAGGACAAGGCATAAGCCCTGTCCTCTTTCTTCATTGCACAGAATATGATCTTTACCATTCAGCTCTGTAGCTTCCTGACAGTGCCAGAAACGCGAAGAAGTAAAGACAGTTGTCGTAGTACCTTCTGTCTCCCTTTCTGAGCGGAGTGTCCCAGAATTTCCTTATGCAATACTCTGCATCCTCACTTTCTAAGTTTAATGAAACCTGTGCGTTAGTCGCTATGATAGCAACAGGGTGCAGCGCTTTGCCTTCCATCACAGTTCCGTCCAGATCATATATACCGTCCCAGTTCTGTTTTCCGAGAGTCTCACAGAAAAATCTGATCTGATTCTCAGCCTGTTTTAACTCCCTTTCATCTGCGCCAAACCAGGAATAATCCAGCGCTATATTAGCGCCTGTCCTGTAGGCATCAGAATAATACAGCTGATGGCAATTGCCGTCGAACCACGGCTTGTCAATGGGGGTGCCATCAAATTTGCTGTATTCGGGATTAAGACCTGTAACCGGGTGACAGGCCTTCGAAAGGAAATCCCTGCTGGCTTTTGCAGCTTCCAGCATGAACTTCCTGTTTTCCTCGTTTGATGTCTGATCAGCTATAAAAGTATAAAAATGAGGAAGATGGTATGAAGGATCCGAAAAATCAAAATTCGCAACAAACCTGATCAGCTTGTTTGAGGGATCCCACATGCTTCTGAGTCCTCTGTGCTCATTGTTGATGCAGGCGTCAAGAAGCTTTTCAGCCTCTGCCCTGTAATTCAATATCCCCTCACCGTCGCCCCATCTTTTTGAGGCCATAAAAAGTGCTGTTATAAAGAACTCTTCACCGTCCGGAGCAGCGCCCTGCGCATTCTTTACCCCTTCAGGACTTACGGACCAGGCGAAGTATCCGGCCTCATTGCCGGATTCCATATACATGTATTTCTTTGACCATCTCCACAGACGGTCAAACTCGTCCTTCTTATCCATCTGGACGCACATCATCATACCATAGCTCATACCTTCGGTTCTGGCATCATGGTTTCCGGTATCTTCCATATATGCCATGTCTTCACCGAACTCATGATAGAAACGCTCATCCTCCGGACCATGGAAAATGGTTTCAAATATCTTATTCTTTCTTTCATTGATCTCTTCCGCCGAGTATCCTAATTCTTCAAAGCGGTTTCTGTACTTTCCTGTATAATATGCGCCCTGCATCCCTGCGTTTCCTTTCTTATTCTTCAACCAGAAATCTTATAAGATCCGGATCTTTGTTCTCGGCAACCGGGCCCTCGGACCTGAAGGACATTCCGTCCCTGCCTTCCTCTGTGTAAGGCTTCCATTCGGGAAGCTTCTCTCCGTCTGTTCCTATTCCGTTGGGATCTCCGGTCTTTATAAAGTTGCACCAGTAATCGCACATCTTTCTTGCCAGATCATAATGTCTTCCGACATACGGTCTGCTGCACTTTGCCAGTGTCTCAAAGAAGAACCAGAGTTCGCATGAATGGAAAGTGCCGGGATTGTCATCACCGGGGATATCGGGTTCAAAGCGATAATAATATACCGGATCTCCGCCTCTCTTCTCCAGCGCTATGGCAATCTTCTTAACTGCCACTTCTATTCCGTTCACGCTGCCGAACATACCTGTCTGCTCATTCTTGTGCGTATCGCCAAGTGCATACAGGAAGTCCGAAGTCTTTGTTCCGAATCTTTCCGTTGCCTTCTGTATAAAGTCGGCTTCATCCTTTGCGGGAAGTCCCCAGGGGAATTCATCCGCGGTATTGCCGGCCAGAAGCTTTACGGGAAGGTGCTTACCCTCAAGATAAAGATCATATGCATTTCCGTATACGAACTTGTTATCTATTACGGGGAACATCCTGTGCGGTTTGTCCGCATCAGTAAACATCATCATTCCCGGTACATATGCGTCATACTTATCAAGGAGTTCCTTTGTGGGGATCTTTCTTGCTTCTTCAAGAGTGCTCACTCCCATGGATTCAAAGAAACGTTTTCCGTTTGCCTCTGCAGAATCAAGAGGATCGGAGCAGAAGCCATCGTTATTATAGGGATTGTTGATGATGCCACTCTGAACTATAGCCTTGGAAAACAGGCCCTTGTTGGCAGGATTTGTAACCTGAGCCATAACACTTCCGCCGCCTGCCGACTGTCCTGCTATGGTGATATTATCGGGATCGCCGCCAAACGCTGCGATATTTCTCTTAACCCACTTTACGCCTGCCTGCTGGTCAAGAAGGCCGAAGTTTGTAGGCGCATCGGGCTGTTCTTTGGTTAACTGGGGATGAGCGAGGAAACCGAAGACATTAAGTCTGTAGCCGACTGTTACGACCACCACGTTACGTCTGGCAACGCGCTCGCCGTCGAACTCCATCTCGGCAGGATAGCCCCACTGGAAGCCGCCGCCAAAAAACCATACAACGACCGGACGCTTCTCGTCTGCAGACTTCGCGCCTGTCCATACGTTAAGATACAGACAGTCCTCACTCATGGCGATATCCGGATCCACATGCCACTCACGGCAGTAGATATCCGTGCCCACACCGGGCTGATTCTGAAAAGGAATGGGAGCAAACCTGTAGCATTCTTTAACTCCATCCCAGTTTGCTGCCGGCTGCGGTGCGCGCCATCTGTTGTCGCCGATAGGCGGTGCCGCAAAAGGAATACCTTTAAACGCTGTGATCCTGGGATCTGCCGCTTCGATACCGCGTACCAGACCGTTTTCAGTTCTGACTTCTCTGAGCATACTTCCACCCCCTGTTTTTTTATTTTATTATAGTGTTTTTTCTGAAGATACCGCAATTGAAAAATTGCCTTATCCTTATCTGTTCTGCATTTCAAATATCTTCATCTTTGTTCCGCTCTCATCCGGTACCAGAGTGTATTCAAAATCCAGATCATATGAATTGCCGCCGCTGCCCGTCGATACGGAATATGTGCAGTCCACCACGCAGGAATACTGCACCGGGTCCTCACTTATCTTTTTCACCTTATCAACGGTAAGGCTGTCAAAGGAATCGCTCGAATAAGTCACACCCCAGTCATTGTTATATGATTTAAGCCGTCCGTACAGGTCGCTGTCATGCGAAACGTATGAAAGAGCTTCACCGCCGGGCGCATTTTTCTTGAGTGAGTATACAGCATATGCCTTTGTAAAATCAGTAGCCGTCGCAGTCACAAGAGCTGTTTCCTCGGGAGTGATCTCAAATGACGGACCGCTTTCCGCAGCCTCATTTGCAGCCTGTGCTTCATCTTCTGAAAGAGCAGTCTCTGATGCTGATGCGGATCCATCCAAAGTATCAGCAGGCTCAGGTGCATCTGAAGATGCTGCATCTCCCGGCTCTGTATCAGATGTGGCAGGAACGTTTGCAACACTTGCACCGGGAAGAGATACCACTTCCGCGACTGCCTCTTCTGCCTCTTTGGCTGCCATTACCTGTTCTTCATATCTGCCAAGTGTTCCGTACAAAAGGAGCAGGCTCACGGCATCTATTCCCAGTCCGATTATGAACACAGCCAGCAGCACCCTGTAGAATACGGGCATCGCTTTCTTTTTCTTTTTTTTCTTTTTATTTTTTGAGTTATTCATATCATTTATTCAAACTTATAATTCAGATTTTTCCGTGATCACTTAACTATTATCGCATTGGGCACAGGGCGCATTCCAAGCAACGATGATGACTTGTTTAACTGCTTACCTTTGTAAAAAAGTCTTGAAGATGATCCCCCGTCAAGATTTGCCGCAGTCACCGCGCCGTATTTGAGCATAAGTGCCGCGGTATCCTTATATGTCGCACCGAGCGATCCGGGCTGTCTGCCGTTTATCGTAAGCAGGAGTATTGCGCCGTCCGCTCTCTGACCTATAACAGACCTGGGATTGAGGCCGCCTCTTGTGGATTCAAAATCGGCAGCCTTTCCACCGGAGACAAGCGTGGGACCGAAAGTTATGCCCTCGACCATTCCGTTTGATATTGCTTCCGAACCCGACATATTGCCGGCCATGAGCTTGTGATCGGCAGTCATCCCTATGATGGTATACCAGTCTGACTGGAAGTTGCTTATAAGCTGTCCGTTCTTTATGACAGGACCGAGCGGCATGCCGCCGTGGCCATGTCCTTCCGGATCATAGAAGCCTCCTGCATTGATGGCAGCGACTGCTCCCGTTTCTTCCATTATTGCCGTGATCGTCTTGCCGTAGCCTTCGGGTGAGAAGTTTTTGATGGAATAAAACTCCACGCGTGAAGGATCATAGACAATGAGGAGGTCACCGTTAAAGGAATCCTCAACTATCTTCACATATTCTATGCCGTCCCCGTCATCGTCTGAATTGATCGCTGCGGGATCCATGTCCGCAGTGATGACTGAACTTACCTGCTCACGTTCGATCACAACGCCACCATCACCTGCTTCACCGGATGCTCCATCCTCTGAAACCGAATCATCTGAGACTGCGTTTTCAGCAGAAGCTATGTTTACCATATCAAGCGATGAAGGTGAATATGCAGCCTCCACCACCTCTTCCTCTCCGGCTGATGTGAGCTTCGCTATCTCTTCGTCCGAGAAATAAATATGCGCAAGAAACTTAGCCGCGCTTGTAGACATCACGGTATTTACAAACATGCTCTTTGCTGTTTCAGACGGTCCGAGTGATATCACCGAAACGGCTCCGAATATTTCAACGATCAGAAGAAAAAGGATCGTGAGCACCGCAAGAAATGTCCGCCACAAAATAGTTAAAAATCTGTTTTTCATTTTCTAAATTATCCTATCCCATTATTCAGGATATCATTATACCGCGCATTCGAATATTCGGCTTCTTTTTTATCTATCCAGCGCTTCCTGTCTTCCATTATCGCAAGCATCTCATCGACGATCAGTTCCTCTTTGTCAGGCTTTACGTTCTTCAGATATCCGAGCATACGCGACATAGTCTTTTCCGAGCCGAGATTTTTTGCAACAGCCTCACCGAGCGCAGTGGGAAATCCCAGCCTTTCTATTTCTTTTATAAGTTCTGTTCTAAGATCATTCATAGGGTTCATTTTATGATATTAGGGTCAAAAGGTACAAAATCCGAATCAAGCTTGCTTGAATGAGGATTTTGACCTTGGGACCCGCGAAACATGAGGAAGTAGCAATTTGCCTGCATAGCAGGCAAATTAGCGAATTCCGAATGTTTCAGAATTGCGAAGCGATTCGTATATCAAGTTAGGGGTAAATTACTATTTGACCATAACATCATTTTATAATTCAGACCGAGACGATGCAAGTACGGCCGTAGCGGCCCCGTAAAAAAATTGACCAACAGGAATCTTATCTTCCCATTGGCCAAGTATAGTCTGTATTGATTCTAATAAATGCAAAATAGGCACGCTACGTTCTTCAGATTATATAGTAGCGTGAACATCTACGTGACACCGCTTTATCTTTAGACTGTTATCACGTAATTTAGCAATGATTTTCTGGCATTCTACGTGATACACCTCCGTTAATAAGCCTCTCCTCACGTATTTTTTCCAAATATCTGTTTAGTTTTACGTGCTCTACTACTAATAAAAAGCAGCATCTCACGTAGACGCTATAGATATCATGCTTGTTGCTCTGTCACATCTTTTTCTTATCTAAATGACATTGGGACGGCGGGCCGAGCTCACACGCCACATGGATGTGGCGTGTGAGCGGTTCCGGACGTAAGCCCTAGTGCATCGAATAATTAATTACTAGCCAAATCCGCTGCATGATGTTTTGGAGGCGATGGGGAGGAGTGAGCCGTAGCGGGCTACGGCGATTGACGACGAAGAAGCATCCAGAGCATCAGGCAAGGATATGGCTAGGAAATTAATATTCGATGTACTAGCCCCGGCATTTTCGTAAGAACTGCTTGGCGAACGATACACCGTAAGACAAGGCTACACGGTGAGGGGAAGTTCGTGGTGGTTTATCAAAATCACATTTTCTCGTGGCAGGTACGGCTGATAACGTCTTCCTGCTGCTCTCTTGTGAGGTCGATGAACTTCACCGCATATCCTGAAACACGGATCGTGAAATTCGCATATTCAGGCTTCTCGGGATGTTCCATTGCATCCTTGAGCTTGTCGAGACCGAATACATTCACGTTAAGGTGATGTGCACCCCTGTCAAAATATCCGTCCAGAACATTCACAAGATTCTGCTTCTGCTCATCAAGCGAATGTCCAAGTGCTCCGGGGCTGATGGTCTGTGTGTTTGAGATGCCATCGAGAGCATATTCGTAAGGAACCTTTGCAACGGAATTGAGTGATGCAAGAAGGCCGTTCTTCTCAGCTCCGTATGAAGGTGTTGCTCCGGGTGCAAAAGGCTTGTATGCCTCTCTTCCGTCAGGTGTTGCACCTGTTGCCTTGCCGTATACCACATTTGAAGTGATGGTAAGTATCGATGTGGTGGGCTCTGAATCTCTGTAGGTATGGAACTTTCTAACCTTTGTGATGAAGGTCTTGAGAAGCCATACTGCTATCTCGTCAGCTCTGTCATCATCATTGCCGTATCTGGGGAAGTCACCTGTTGTCTCAAAACCTGTAACAACACCCTGATCGTCACGTATGCACTTTACCTTTGCATACTTGATAGCGCAGAGTGAATCAACAACATGAGAGAAGCCTGCGATACCTGTTGCAAATGTACGTCTTACATCTGTATCGATAAGGGCCATCTCGGCAGCTTCATAGTAATACTTGTCATGCATGTACTGGATGAGATTGAGGATATTTACATACAGACCTGCGAGCCAGTCGAGCATAAGATCATACTTGTGCATAACCTCATCATAATCAAGATACTCGGAGGTTATGGGTGCAAGCTCAGGGCCGCACTGCATATGCTTTCCGGCCTTATCGAGATGCTTCTCGTCCTTGCCTCCGTTTATTGCATAGAGCAGAGCCTTTGCAAGGTTTGCTCTTGCTCCGAAGAACTGCATCTCCTTACCTGTCTGGGTAGCGGATACGCAGCAGCAGATGCTGTAGTCATCACCCCAGATGGGCTTCATCACGTCATCATTCTCATACTGTATGGAACTTGTGTTTACGGAGATCTTGGCAGCATACTTCTTGAAATTCTCAGGAAGCTTGCTTGAATAGAGCACCGTAAGGTTGGGCTCGGGCGAAGGTCCCATATTCTCGAGTGTGTGCAGGAAACGGTAGTCATTCTTTGTTACCATGTGTCTGCCGTCCATGCCTATGCCTGCCATCTCAAGCGTTGCCCATACGGGATCGCCGGAGAACAGTTCATTGTATGAAGGGATACGCGCAAACTTTACCATCCTGAACTTCATTACAAGATGATCGATGAGTTCCTGCGCTTCTTTCTCTGTAAGAGTTCCCTCCTTCAGATCCCTGTTAATATAGATATCAAGGAATGTTGAGATACGGCCTACGCTCATAGCGGCGCCGTTCTGTGTCTTTATTGCGGAAAGATAACCGAAGTAGAGCCACTGAACTGCTTCCTTCGCATTCTTTGCAGGACCGGAGATATCGTATCCATAGATCTTTGCCATCTCCTTCATTCCTTTAAGCGCACGGATCTGCTCTGCGAGTTCCTCACGCTGTCTGATGATATCATCAGTCATATCGCCGTGTCCGCAGTTCTTAAGATCATCCTGCTTTTTCTCTATAAGATAATCGATACCGTAAAGAGCGACTCTTCTGTAATCGCCGACGATCCTTCCTCTGCCGTAGGTATCGGGAAGACCTGTTACGATATGAGTGTGTCTTGCAACCTTCATCTCATCTGTGTACGCGTCAAACACAGCCTGGTTGTGAGTCTTGTGATAATCATTGAAGATCTTGTGGAACTGGGGATTAACCTTGTATCCGTATGTCTCTGCTGCCTGCTCGGCCATCTTGATGCCGCCGAAAGGCATGAATGCACGCTTGAGCGGCTTATCTGTCTGAAGACCTACGATCTGTTCCAGATCCTTCATTGACTCATCGATATATCCGGGACCATATGCAGTGAGGGATGAAACCACCTCTGTCTCGCACTCGAGCACGCCGCCCTTTGCACGTTCCTCTTTCTGCAGTTCCGTAAGTCTGCCCCAGAGCTTGTCTGTGGCCTCCGTCGGTCCCTCAAGGAATTCCTCATCGCCATCATATGGCGTATAGTTATCCTGAATAAATGCACGGACATTCACATCATCTGTCCAGTGTGAACCTTTGAAACCTCTCCATTCTTCTCTCATTGCTTGCCTCCTGAAGAAACTATAAATACCACGCTGTGATTATAGCACCAGCGCATACAATATATAGTACGGAATTTTATCCAAATATACATCATATAGTGCTGATTTTTTTGTATATGTTTATAGAGCCCGCATCCCTGCGCATAGAAAAGCCGGGCTGCTGCCCGGCCTCTTTTCGATCTATTCGCCGCGCAACAGGCGCCCGGCATTTTTCACCCTTTCCTCAGACGGCGGTTCCACGCCTTCCAGAGAATAAGGAATACCGAGCTCCTTCCATTTGTACTCACCCATCGAATGATAGGGAAGCACTTCTATCTTTTTGACATTATCTAGGGTTTTGATGAACTCTCCCGTCCTGCGGAGATATTCATCATCATCGGTGATCCCGGGAACAAGCACATGTCTTATCCATATGTCCCTGCCGATATCCGAAAGATAGCGCATACCATCAAGTATGTTGTCGTTCGATTTTCCCGTGAGCTTCAGATGCTCTTCGGGGTCGATATGTTTTATATCAACTAAAAGAAGATCCGTCAACTGCATAAGCACAGCAAATTTAGAAAAAAACGGTTCTTCCCTTGTGAAAGGCTGGAGTGAAGTGTCTATACAGGTATGTATCCCTCTCTCCTTTGCCTGCCTGAAAAGCTCAAGCAGAAAGTCGATCTGAAGAAGAGGCTCGCCTCCACTGACAGTGATGCCTCCGCCATTGCGCCAGTAGCTGTGATAACGCTCGGCATGGTCAAGAACTTCCTCCGCAGAGCGCATATCATCCGTATCGGGATCCCATGTGTCCGCATTGTGACAGTAACGGCATCTCATGTTGCAGCCTTTTAGAAAGATAATGTAACGCACCCCCGGTCCGTCAACCGAACCGAAAGTCTCAATGGAATGGATACGGCCCCGCACCTCGGTGGGCTGTTCCGTCTCCTTCTCCTGCTCCTCTAACATGGCAGCGGTCTTCTGTTCAATTTCTTTGCTTATAGCATCAGGTCTTTCCGCGATCAATACAAATATTCTCCACCCGTTTAAGTTACCGCACCTGAGGTGCAAGATTCTTGAATACCGTGTACTGAGGAAGCCATGCAAGCTTGACCGTGCCGATGGGGCCGGTTCTCTGCTTGGCTATGATGATCTGGGCAATGCCCTTCTCCTCGGAATCAAGATTATATACTTCATCACGGTAGATAAACATTACCGTATCGGCATCCTGCTCTATGGCACCGGATTCACGCAGATCCGAAAGCATGGGATGCTTGTCAGTCCTCTTTTCAACTTCTCGGGAAAGCTGTGAAAGTGCGATGATCGGGATGCCAAGTTCCTTTGCAAGAAGCTTGAGTCCTCGCGATATCTCGGATATCTGATTCTCTCTGCTGGCGTTCCTTGCACCGCCGCTTGCATCAACAAGCTGCAGATAGTCGACCACCACAAGCTGTATGTCATACTCAGTCTTAAATTTTCTTGCCGTGGAACATATGCCTCCAAGCGAGAATACCGTATCTTTTATCAATAGTCCCGAACCCGCAACATTTCCACCGCTTATAACTATGCTTTCAAAATCCGCATCATCAAGCATACCTGTCTTGAACTTCTCGGACTCTACGCCCGAATCCATGGATATTACTCGCTTTACAAGCTCCTCGCCCGACATTTCCAGCGAGAACATGAGTATGGGCTTTTTGGTATCAACTGCTATATTCTTTGCCATGCTGAGCACAAGCGCTGTCTTACCCATTGCGGGACGTGCAGCTATGATCACCAGATTGCCCGGCATGAATCCGCTCGTAGCTTTATCAAGATCGGTAAATCCTGTCGCAAGACCTGTCACGGCTCCGGCATTCTTGGCCGCATTCTGAATTGAGTCCATGGCCTGGAGAACAAAATCCTTTGTGCTCATGCCATCGTCGCCAAGAGAGCCGTCCACGACCTTGCGGACCTTTTCTCCTGCCTTTGTGAGTATCTCTTCTGCGCCGCCCACACCTTCGTAGCACTGCTCCTGTATATCGGTGGCGGCTTTTATCATCGCGCGGAGAGATGCCTTTTCCCTGATTATCTTGGCATAGCTTTCGATCTTGGATGCAGATGTGACGCTGCTTACAGCCTCGTAGATATTCTCATCGCTGGCTACCTCTTCGGGTATGCCCAGCTCCTTAAGTTCGAAACGTACGGTGCCGTAATCGACATTCATACCCTTACTCCTTAATGCAAGGGCAGCATCATAGATCGAACCGAAGGCTCTGTAATAAAAAGCCTTTCCGTTCGGAAGAATATCCTTTATAAGATCTATCTTGGAATCATCGATAAAAAGACCGCCAATGACGGCCAATTCCGCTGTTCGATCATTTGGAAGTGTGCGTACTACGGCAGCTGTTTCAGCCATTATCAGAGAGCCTCCACTACTACCGTAAACTCACCCGTTACCTGCGGATGAAGCTTTACAGCCACCTTGTATGTTCCCACTGCCTTTATGGCTTCAGCGAGAACTATCTTTTTCTTATCAAGAGCCATTCCGCACTGTGACTCGACTGCTTCTGCGATTTCCTTTGAAGAAACTGCACCGAAGGTCTTTCCGTTCTCTCCGGCTTTGATGCGTACGGTCACTGTCTTTGTCTCAAGTTCCTTTGCGAAAACCTTCGCATCTTCAAGCTGCTGCTTTGCGATCTTTTCGTCATTTGCATTCTTGAGTTTCAGATTATTGAGGTTTGAAGCTGTAGCCTCAAGACCTTTCTTTTTGGATAAAAGGAAATTCCTTGCATATCCATCGCTTACTTCAACTATGTCGCCTTTCTTTCCAAGGCTTTTAACATCTTCTGTCAGTATGACTTTCATCAGATCTCTCCCTCCTGCTGCATTTGATCTATTGTGTTCTTAACCAGTTCTATCGTATCTTCTATGGTACTGTTCTCGATCTGGGCTCCGGCTATGTTCATATGGCCGCCGCCTCCGAGCTTCTCCATGACAAGCTGGACATTTATTTCATCTATCGAGCGGGCTGATATGAATATCTTGCCCTGATGCTCTGTCATCACAAAGCTTGCCTTTATACCGTTGATACTGAGCAGTTCATTTGCCGCCTGTGCCGCAACAACCGTAGGGCTCTTTAAGCCTTCGCTTGGACAGGACGAAATGGCAAAGCACTTTTTATAAATTTCCGCCCTTCTTGTGGCCTCGGCTTTTGCCTTGTAATCCACGGGATCGTCCCTGAAGAGCTTTCTCACTCTTGTCACATCAGCGCCGCCGCGTCTTAAATATGCGGCCGCTTCAAAGGTACGCACACCGGTCTTGGTCGTGAAGTTCTGTGTATCCACCACAAGCCCGCTGTAGAGACAGTCAGCGACTACGCCCTTGAACTTTACTCCGTCATGAATATACTGAAGTATCTCCGCAACCATCTCACAGGTGCTGGAAGCATAAGGCTCCACGTATGAGAGCGTCGCATTCTCTATCGCTTCCGTGCCCTGTCTGTGATGATCGAGAACGATTATTGATTTGCATTTCTTAAGCAGATCCGGACATTCGGTTATGGTCGGCCTGTTCACATCAACAACAACGAGTACGGAATTATCACCCGCCATTTCTAAGGCCTGGGCGCTGTTTATTAGAGTGCCCTCTTCATAATCCGGATCGTTCCTGTACATATCCACTAACGGCTTAAGGGAAGCATCCACATCATCACATACGATATGACACTCCTTCTTGATCCAGGAGCAGGCACTCTTTATACCTACGGTCGCACCAAAGCTGTCGGCGTCTCCGTTCCTGTGTCCCATGACAAAAACCCTGTCTCTTACGGATATGATCTCTTCAAGAGCCTGAGCCTTTACACGGGCTTTAACTCTGGTCATACTCTCTTTCTGCTGGCTCTTGCCTCCGTAATATGAAACGCTCTGTCTGCTCTTTACCACCGCCTGATCGCCGCCGCGGCCGAGTGCAAGGTCTATCGCGTTTCTCGCAAACTCACAGTTCTGCGCATATGTCAGTCCGTCAACACCCACACCTATACTGAGCGTCACGGATGTCTGTGTTCCGGAGCCTGCCTTCTTAACTTCCTCAAGCACCCTGAAGCGCTCGGTTTCGAGAGTCTTAAGCTCGCTCTTTCTTAAGATAACGAGATACTTATCTTTCTCGGTCTTTCTGACTATGCCGTCGATGCTCGAGAAATTCTTGTTGATGGCTGTATCCATATAAACTGCCATCATACTGCGTCGTTCGGCATCCTGTATGTTCTCGATGGTCTCCTCGTAGTTATCGATATAAACAAGACCCACCGCAAGGCTCTGGTCATCTATCTCTTTTAAAGCCATATTGAGGGCGGTCCTGTCGAAAAGATAGATAGCTATCAGATAGCCGTTGTAATCATCCGACTTCTTCATATCGGAAAGAAGCGCCATATCCTGCAGGCTTATACGCTTGAGCCTTACAAGGAAATCCTTGTTATCAAGCGCTGCTTCTATATCGGTGACTTCGCCTTCCTTGGGGAAACGATCCCTTGTGATCTGCGGGAAGAGATTATCGACAGGCTTTCTGTACAGCTTGTCCTTCTCTGTCAGCGCCTCAAAAGCATGGTTCATCCAAATGACTCTGCCGCCTTCATCAAGAAGTGCATGCGGCATCTCCAGGTCTTTTAGGAGCTGTTTTTGTATCTGTCCGTATTCAGTGGCAAAACTTATCAGCTCAGAACTGATCGCCGGTCCCGACAGCAGCATCGTGAAGATCACTACGCCCAAATAGATCACTGTGAATATGCACAGAGCTATGCCCGCTTCAGTATTGATCATGAAGATAAGGACATTCATCACGGCAAGCAGTATCCCCAGAAGAAGCGGGAGCTGCAGGTATGATCTAAGTTTTCCCCTGACCTTAAGTCTGTTTCTCATAGACATCTATTTTAACCGAATAAGAGGCCATACTCAAGAAGAATCAAAACAAAAAACTCCGGAGCACCAGCTCCGGAGCCTGTTTCACTTATGTAAATAAAATTATGTCAATCTGTCGCATAGGGCATAAGAGCGATATGACGTGCTCTCTTTATAGCCGTAGTAAGCGCTCTCTGATGCTTTGCACAGCAGCCTGTTACGCGTCTGGGAAGGATCTTTCCTCTCTCTGACACATACTTGCGGAGCTTGGCTGTATCCTTGTAATCAATGATCACTTCAGGATTCTTCTCTCCATCCTTATTAACTGCCTGACCGCAGAAAACGCATACCTTCCTGCGACGATGCATCCCGCCCGGACGACGTCTGGGTGCGGTGCCTCTGTCTTCTTTGTTAAATGCCATTGCATTGCCTCCTGTTCATGCGCACAAGTCTCTGATCAAGACTATCCGGAATCTCAGTTTCCGAACGGGATCTCATCATCAATCCCCCCGGGAATATTCATGAATCCGTCATCCCCTTCGGGAGCGGGGGCACTGTCCGCTGCCGGACCGCCTGCGAAACTCTGACCTGAAGCATTCTTGCTCTCAGCGAATTCCTGATCCTCAACAACCACATCAGTGGTATAGACCTTCTGTCCGTCTTTGTTAGTATAGCTTCCGGTCTGGATCCTGCCGGTAACTGCAACCTTTGTACCCTTGCGGAAATACTTCTCAGCAAACTCTCCTGACTTGCCGAATGCTACGCATCCAATGAAATCGGCTGTCTGCTGATCACCGTTTGAATTGCTCCTTGAAAATCTGCGGTCAACCGCAAGAGTATATCTCGCGATCGCCATTGAATTTCCGTTATTCTGTGAATATCTTACATCCGGGTCTCTTGTGAGACGTCCCATCAATATAACTTTGTTCATACAATTTTCCTTTCTTATGCTTCGTCAAGTCTGACGCATAAGAAGCGGAGAATATCTTCTCTCAGCCTTAACCTGTTCTCAAGCTCGACCGGAGTATCGCTGTTATCAGACTCGAAAAGAATGAAGCTGTAGAATGCTTCCTTCTGCTTCTGGATCTCATAAGCAAGCTTGCGGGGAGCTTCGTCTGTATTGACACCTGTAACATTGCCGCCGAATCTGGCAATATATTCCTTACATTTGTCAAGGACAGCAGCTCTCTCTTCATCTCCGAACTTTGCGCTGACTACAACGGCTAATTCGTACTTGTTCATGCTGTCTCTTACCTCCTTTTGGACTTATTGGCCTGCCCTTTTAATGACAGGCAAGGATAATTCACGGACTTAAATATTACCATGAGGAAATTTTAATTGCAAGAAGAAGTTTAAATAATTTAAACATCTCACACCGGCAGCCAAGGATACCGGTGTTAAAGTGAGCCTTTGCAGTTCTCGAAAATGCATAGATACACCAGGAACGGACCGCCACGGATGGCGGGCCGAGTAAACAACGCCACATGGATGTGGCGTGTGAACGGTTCCGGAAAGACCCAGTAGTTTGGGGCATTTTCGTTAGAACTGCTTGGCGAACGGTTCCACCGGTAGCCTTGGCTGCCGGTGCAGGAAGTTTAAATTATTAATTTTTTATAAGCTCTGCAGCTTCGGCGATCGTCATCATAGACTGTTCGCCTGAGGTCATATTTTTGACCGATATCTTTCCTTCTTTTATTTCATCCTCACCGATAAACACGGTATAGGGAATGTGCAGCTTATCTGCATATTCCATCTTTTTCTTGAATTTCTTCTGTTCCATATATGTCTGCACGCTGATGCCCGCATTTCTGAGCTCTGCCGCAGACTTAAGAGCTACGCTCACATCCTCTGTCATGGGAAGGAGCAGCACATCAGCGGGAGGTGCGGGGGTCTCATCAAAGAAGCCCTTCGCATCAAGTATATAGAAGAGTCTCGTAAGACCTATGGACATACCAACGCCCGGAAGAGGCCTGTCTATGAAGTAACCTGCAAGATCATCATATCGTCCGCCACTGCAGATACTTCCTATAGAAGGATCAGGCAGGAACTGAGTCTCATAGACTGTGCCGGTATAGTAATCAAGACCGCGCGCGATGCTTAAGTCATAACCGAAATTGTCCTCCGAAACGCCGGAAGCACTGAGAGCTTCGGCAACCTTCTTTAAGTCTGCAACGCCTTCATCAAATATTTCCGACTTTCCTGCAAAACCCGCAAGCTTTGCTTCTATTTCGGAATTGCTGCCGGCGCAGGTGACAAGATCAAGGATCTCGCCTGCCTTTGAAGCTTCCACACCAAAACCGGTAAGCTCTTCTATAACATTATCGCGACCTATCTTTTCGAATTTATCTATGGTACGGAGCATCTCTGTCTTCTTATCCGATACACCGTATATTTCAAAAAGTCCGTTGAGCACTTTTCTGTTATTGAGCCTTATCTTAAACTCCTTAAGACCAAGAGCCTTCAGAGCCGATGCCATAACGGCAGGGCACTCGGCTTCATTAAGCACATCAAGCTTTCCGTCGCCGATGATATCTATATCGCACTGATAGAACTCACGGAAGCGGCCCTTCTGACTGCGCTCGCCTCTGTAAACCTTTCCTATCTGATATCTCTTGAAGGGGAATGAAAGCTCTGAATAATGCATTGCGACATATCTTGCAAGAGGCACCGTAAGATCATAACGCATGGTTATATCGGTATCGCCCCTGTCGAATCTGTATACCTGCTTCTCGGTCTCGCCGCCGCCTTTTGCAAGAAGGACTGCGCTTCTCTCCAGAACCGGAGTATCAAGACCGAAAAAACCGTAGGATGAGAACACATCCCTTAAGGTTCCCTGCATCTCGTCAAAAATCTTCTGCTTTTCAGGAAGCAGTTCCATGAATCCCGAAAGTATTCCGGGCTTAATTATATTGTCGCTCATCTGAGCCTCCTTCTTAAAAAAACTACTGAAGGATTATAGCATATAAACTTCACAGGTAGTATAATGTATAGCAAATTTTCAATTTTTCAAATTTAAGTTTCGGATCCAGGAGGCTGCTATGAGCTCAGAAAACAGAAAAGAACTCGATGAAAGGATAAGATCAAACATTTCTGCAAATCTGAACCACTTGATAGAAAGGCTCGGCATCACGCGTGAGGACATGGCAGACAAGCTCCGCATCTCAGCCGAACTTATGGATGATTACTGCGAAGGCAGAAAAACTCCCGACTACGGATTTCTCCTTGAACTCAAGGACAGATTTGAAATTTCCATCGACGATTTCATTTCAAGAAAAGACACCCCGGAAGATATTTATCTCAAACAGCTGAGACTGCGCGAAGGTCTGAACACAAACGCAGATGATTTCAGAAGTCTCTTTGAGAGTTATGATCCCGGCGAACTTAAGCGTCTCGCAGGTAATTACTATACCTATTATCTCGATACGGAAAACTATAAAGGAAAAGATAACAACAGCGCAGATGCTTCCATTAATTACGGTGTGCTTTCGATCACAGAAACCACATCAGCTACAGGAAAGCCTGTTTATGACGTTGTTGCAATGCTTGGCAAAAAAGACCGCGACAGGATACGCGATCTGAGAAAGGCCCTGGATAAAACAGAAAATGCCGGACAGGCCATCAATCTCTTAATAGATAAGGGATTTGAAAAATATGTTTACTACGGCAGGATACTCACTTCAAAGGATCATTACTATCTTGAGCTCGTTCACGAGAATGAAGACAGGATATCGATAATACTTCACAGGCCCAACACCAGAAAGCCGGAATATATCGGAGGCATAGGAACAGTAAACTCCGTATCACGCGGACGCCAGCATATGCCCACCGTACAGTTCATCGGCTTATCAAGAAAAGCTCTCAATCTTTCGGAAGAAGATATACACAAGGCAATGCTCCTTTCCTATCCCAACTATCACGCAGGACAGGAAAGCGAAGAACTTATAAAGACATTCAAGAACCTCTATATGAATAACGAAAACACCGGCTTCACTTTTAATGACACACAGCGTGAACTGCTGGTGCAGTCGAATCTTGAACGTATCATAAAAGAAAGTCTTACAAGAAATCTTTTGAGATATGCAAAGGTTTCCGAGATCGATGATGACGAGTGGTATCACACCATAAAGTATTTCGGTATCAAGGAAGAAAACTGATCAGGCAGAAGGTTTGAATCATGCACGAAAAAATAAAAACAATCAATAAATTTCTCGCTGCAATGAAGGATTACGAAACTGACTGCAGTTTCGACAAGATCCTTGAAGAAGTGAAGATCCATCACAAGTTCTTTGATGAGGATGCTCTCATCAAAGCGTATAAATATGCCGAGAGGATGCATGAAGGTGTTTTCCGTAAAAGCGGTGAACCCTATATCACTCATCCTTTGAGAGTCGCTTACACCGTATCACTCTGCGGCGCAGATCTGGAGACTGTCATAGCTGCGCTTCTTCATGATGTAGTTGAAGACTGCCGTGAAAAGGGCGCTTCTCTTGTGGTGCTTTCGGCCGATTACGGACAGGCTGTTGCCGACATAGTAAATGCCGTCACAAAACTTGATGAAGATTCCGACCCTGATCTTTCCAAGGCAGAACGTGACATCATGTCTGAAGTGAAAATGCAGACAGTCATGAATCCCAGAGCGCTTCTTGTAAAAGCAGCCGACAGAATAGACAACTTAAAGACCATCGACGCCATGCCCGAAGAAAAGCAGTTAAAGAAGGCTCAGCGTACCAGAGAGATCATACTTCCGATGATAAGAGACGTCGGAGCATACATGCTTGCCGACATACTTGAAGAACTCTGTTTTGAAACTGCGCACAGGCGCATCTACAACACGATCAGAAAACGCTACGATGAACTGCTTTCACAGAGCACATACAGCACGGATAAAACTCTCGATCTGATGCGCAAGTGTTTCAATAAAGCAGAAACTTCCATACAGGAAAAATACGGAACAGATGCATTGTGCGGACGCATAGTCGAATTCTCTGTCGACGAGCGCTACATGATCTCCGTATTCCGCTATCTGAATACTTTCAGTGCCAACGTAAACGAGACCATAGAAAAAGGCATAATGAACAGAAAGAACATGGCGCTCTATGATCTCATGCTCATACTTGATGACTCGGTCGCAGCAAAAGATACCGTTGTCACATCGCAGGATCTTTTCTTTACATATCTTAAGAACGCATTGATCCCCAACGATATATATCCGGTGAAGATAAAGAACACCACTAACGGGATCACTTCATATTTCAAGCTTCAGGATGGCTCCGCAAACTACTACAGACTTTTCGTAAGAACAGAAACCGAATACTTTGATTACTGCTTCGGCAAGATAATGATCGATGATGACTCCGTTCTTAACTATGATGTGAACGAAGTAGAACCCAGAGACACTTACATTCCGAGGATAACGGTATTCAGAAAGAACGGTTCTTCAGACAAGATCGAAGCCGGCGCATCCGTTCTCGACTTTGCATTCCAGATACATACAGATATAGGCCTTCACTTTGCATATGCTTTGGTAAACGGCTCTTCCGCTCAGATGGGACCTTATACAAGAGTGAATGATAATGATACGATCGAGATAGTCTGCAACAAAAATGCAAGACCTTCAATAGAATGGTTCCGTTACCTGACGACCAGTAAAGCCAAAGACAAGCTGGTACGATATTTCCAGATGAATCATCTGATAAGAGGAGAATAAAAAAGAATTAAAAAGAATGCCCTTACAGGGCATTCTTTATTTTTTCTATCAGGTCTCTGTATTCTTCCATCACAGCTTTGTGTTTCTCAGTGATGTACGCTGCATCCATATCCTTGCATGCCTGTTCAAGCGCCTTCGCTTTTTCTGACATATCCATGGCGCCGATAGTCTTTGATGTGCTCTTCACTGCATGGATCGCTATCTGATAACCTTTCCAGTCCTGCACATCAAACAGCTTATCAAGCTCATCACTTCTGTCTCCGTCAATATATCCCTGCAGGACCTCTGCATAAAATTCCTCATCATCCCCACAGAAAGTAAGTCCGGTATCTGTATCCAGAAAACCAAGAGCGTCTATATTCATATGTCAGTCCTTTCCGGCATCACGCCCTGCTCCCCCCAAAACATGTGCCACATACAGCTCCACTACATCAATATCTGTGTAGCGATACAGCATCCTTGAACCAACGGCATCCTCTATCTCATTGAACACCGGCTTTCCGCCATCATATATAAGATCGATCCCTATATGTGCCGGATGCAGTTCGCTGCAGATCTTTTCAGCGATCTGTCTTTCTTCATCCGTAAGTTCATGAACGGATGCAGTCCCACCAAGACAGTAATTGCTGCGGAAATCGTTATAAGACTGCCTCATCATCGCAGCGGTTATCTCACCGCCGGTTATATATATCCTAAGGTCTTTACCCATATCGGATACAGGCTTTTGAAAGATGAAGCTGCTGCCGTCTGCCGTCTTCGTATCTTTGAGCACTTCATACTCATGTCTGTCATGAAGCAGGAATACTTCAGTGCCGCCGTGTCCCCCACGGCTTTTCATCACCTTCGGCCATGTGTCTATATCACCTTCATTTTCGACAGTCA